>ERZ777003.186-NODE-186-length-130417-cov-218.022560_pt1 | contig 130417 bp, 100 predicted proteins | sample MGYA00374956_ERZ777003 | MGnify/ENA primary metagenome ERZ777003 (study PRJEB29302, sample SAMN06268252) | bioreactor metagenome | isolation source: Joint BioEnergy Institute, California, USA | place: USA:Joint BioEnergy Institute, California, USA | collected...
CCCTTCTTCTCCGCCTCGCTCGCGAGCGGAAGAGACAGCGCAGCCGCTCGCCGTGCGGCGCCGGCCTCGACGGGATTGGGATCGCACGTGTAGTCCTGCGCCTTGACGTAGGCGTACACGGCTTCGCGCATGCGGCCGGCGCGCTCGTGCTCCTCGCCTTTCGCATAGGCGCGGCGCACGTCCGCGACGCCGCTGTCCGCGGCGCAATCCGCCTGGACTGCCCGGCTCGCGGCGAGCGACGCAGCGATCACCACACCTGCGAAGATCGAACGCTTCATGACGGTTCCTCTCGTGTCAGGTCGTGGTGATCAGTTGCGGTGCAGTCCCGGGATGCCGGGCATGAGTCCCGCAGCGCGCCGTTGCCGGACAGGTTCGCACCCGGCATCGCGCGGTTGGCGAGGCTGCGCATCGGTTGCGTTCGCGGCGACCGAGCACAGGATGATCCAGAGCAGCGCAAACAGGCGGATGAACACGTGATTCCCCCTTTGCCCGGCTGGTGGGTCGGCAGGCGCCGGCGCGCGGCGGCCGGGCCCACGCCGTGTACATGCGCAAGGCCGGGGAGAACCGGCTCATACCCGGGCACGGACTTTCATGTCCGCCCCGGTTCGTGCGCTCCGGCGCACCCGGCAACCGTCGGCGCGGCACCGGGGCGCAGGAGATTGCGGTGAGGTGCAGATGCGGTGGGTGCGTGCGGTTCGCCGCGGACGCTTCAGGTGCGGCGCGACAGCCACATTTCCCGCAGGATGTGCTTCTGGACCTTGCCCGAAGCCGTGCGCGGGATCGCGTCGGTGAAGACCACGTGCTTCGGCACCTTGTAGCGGGCGAGACGGCTGTAACAGAACTCGATGAGACCGGCTTCCGTGAGCTCCACGCCTTGCGCACGGACGACGAACGCGCAGCCGACCTCGCCCCAGCGCTCGTCGGGCACACCGACCACGGCCACCTCTGCCACCTGCCTGAGCTCGGTGATCGCGGCTTCCACCTCGGCCGGATAGACGTTCTCGCCGCCCGAGATGTACATGTCCTTGATGCGGTCCACGAGCGTGTAGCGCCCCTCCGAATCCCGGAACGCCGCGTCACCGGTCTTGAACCAGCCGTCCTGGAACGCCTTCGCGTTGAGCTCGGGACGCTGCCAGTAACCCGGCGTGACGTTCATGCCGCGGATCCAGATCTCGCCCACCGTGCCGTCGGGCACGTCGTTGCCGTTCTCGTCGACGATACGGATCTCCGTCGTGAGGAGCGGGTAGCCTGCCGAAGCGGGGTTCGCGCGAATGCGGTCGAGATCGCCGACCGGCTGCTGGAGCGAGGAGCCGGTCTCGCTCATGCCCCAGCCGTTCGCCATCATCACGCCGTCGTCGAGCCAGCGCAGGATGTGGGCCTCCGGATTCGGCGCACCGCCGGTGACGAGGGCGGTGAGCTTCGCGAGACGGGTTCCGTCGAAGCCCGGGAGCTGGCGCATCGACATCGCCATCTGCGGCACGGCGAAGTAGTGCGTGACGCCGAGCACCGGATCGGTGAGCAGATCGTAGCTCTTCTGCGCGTCGAACTTCTGGTTGATCAGCACCGTCGCGCCCATGAAGAGCGGCGTGCGCGCGGCGGCGAGCAGCCCCGAGGTGTGGAAGAGCGGCGGGTCGCACAGGAACACACTCTCGCTCGTGACCTTGATGCCGAGCGCGAGATTGAGCGAGCTCGCGACCGCGTTGAGCTCGGTGACGATCGCGCCCTTCGGGCGGCCCGTCGTTCCCGAGCTGTAGAGAATGGTGATGGGCCGGTTCGGATCGTCCGCGCGCACCACGCCGAGCCGGTTCGGCTGCGGAGCCGCCGCGATGGCTTCCGCGAGCTCGTTGCGCTTCTCGCTGATGACGATGCACGGCGCGTCGAACGAGTCGGGCACGAGATGAAGCAGGCCTTCCTCGGCGACCAGCAGGCGCGGCGTGCAGTCCTCGAGCAGGAACGCGATCTCGGGCGGAGCGAGGCGCCAGTTGAGCGGCACGAAGATCGCGCCCGTGCGCACGCACGCGAAGTGCACGATCAGCATGTCCACCGAGTTGCGGCTCAGCACCGCGATGCGCTCGCCGCGGAGCTTCCCTGCCCGCGATTCGAGCACCCAGGTGCAGCGCTCGACGTCGCGGTCGAGCTCGGCATAGGTCCAGCGGCGCGCGGTGGCGACGTCCACCGCCGCGAGCTTGTTCGGAGTGAAGCGCGCGTAGTGCGCGATGAAATCGAAAACCATCGGAATCAAGGAACTGCCCCCGTACGCAGACTCTCGGCGATGTGAGCGACTGTGCTCATGATCGCGCCCCGGCCGGAGATCTGGGCGAGGATGCCTTCGACCTTCGGCTGGATGAATTCGTCAAGATCGTTCCAGTGCAGCGGCCGTGACGCATCCGGCTCACCCATGGCCGCCCGGCGCGCGGCTTCGTAGAGCCGCTGTGTCGCCGGCGAGAGCACCGCGCGCGCGTCGTACGTGTCCGCGACGAGCTTCGCGCGCAGCTCCACGGCCTGCACCGCGCAGATGAGCGCCACGGCGAGGAAGTGCTCCAGCACGTCGAGCTGTTCGCGTGCGAGATTGGCCGCGTTCATCGCCTGGCTGTTGATGTTCTGGTTGAACTGCTCGGCGTGGGTGGGGAAGCGGTCGACGATCGACTGACCGTAGAAGCTGATGAGCGGCATCATCTGGTTGCCGTTCACCTGCAGAGACTTGAAGCCGACGTTCGCCTTGCCCGAGGTGTTGCCGACCAGCGAAGCCGGCAGGCCGTAGCTGAACTCGGGCGTCATCAGCAGCGCGATCTGCGCGTCCACGTGCTTGGCGAGGAGGCCCATGTGATAGCGCACGCTGTCCATGGCCACACCGGTGTACTGCGCGAGGAAGTTGCCGGTGTGGAAGATCTCGCCCGTGTCGGGATCGATGAGCGGATTGTCGTTCGCGCTGTTCGCCTCGAGCTCGATCTGCCGCGCGGCAATTATCAGCGCGTCGACGATGGGCCCAATGTACTGCGGCAGGCAGCGCAGCGAGTAGCGGTCCTGGATGAGCTTGCCGGCGCGGTGCCCGCGCTCGCCCGCAGCCTCGGAGCGCATGAGCTTCGAGCCTTCGACGAGCGCGCTCATCTGCCGCGCGGTCCACACCTGCCCGGGATGCGGCTTCATCTCGTGGATGAACGGCGCGAAGGTCTGGCTCGTCGACAGCATCGCCTGCGCGTAGAGCGCGTGGATCCCCAGAGTGAGCGCGGTGAGATCCATGGCGCGCGCGACCGCGTTCGCCGCGATGCCGGTGCTCACGCCGGTGCCGTTGTTGAGGGCGAGACCTTCCTTCGGCTCGAGGGCGATGGGCGCGAGCCCGAGCTTGCGCAACGCGGTGTGTGAATCGAGCGTCTCGCCGTTCAGGTCCACCTTGAACGCCGGGTCGAGGCCGAGGATGGCTCCCGCGATGTAGGAGAACGGCACCAGATCGCCGCTCGCGCCGATGGAGCCGCGCTGATACACGTGCGGAATCGCGTTGGCGTTGAGGAAGGTGACGAAGCGCTCGATGATCTCGAGTCGGATGCCCGACGCGCCCTTCATGAGCGAGTTGGCACGCAGGAGCATCGCCGCACGCACGTCGGGCGCCGGAAGCCGGGGTCCCGTCGTGCTCTTGTGCTGCCAGACGGCGAGGCGCTGCACCTCGACGAGCAGCTCCGGCCCCACGTACTGATCCGCCATGCCCCCGAAGAGCGTCGTGACGCCGTAGATCTGCTCTCCCCGCGCGATCTTCTCCTTGAGCACCCGGCGCGACTTCTCGACCCTGTCGAGCACCGCCCGGTCGTCCGTGAGGCGTACGGGCTCGCCGCGCGCGACCGCATCGATCGCCGATACCGTGAGCCCCGAGCCGCTGATCGTCACCGTCATCGGGAAATCCACCCCTTCGAGGAAAGCTCGCAAGTTTACAGCCTGGGGCGTTGCCGGCACACGGCCGAGACGTCCCGTGGAACTCCCCCAGCGGCATGCCGTTGATCGGATGGTTCGGACCGCCATCCGGGATCTCCGCAGGGCGCGCCCGGCAGGCGTGCCGGCGGGGCCACTGGCCGCGATCCGCCCGGTTCCGGTGCGTGGCCGGCAGGACGCCCGGGGGGCGAGCAGCGCCGCGAACCGCAGGGGCAACCTCGCCGCCGGAGCCCCTCTTCTTTGCTCCGCAGGACGGACATCGCCATGAGCTTCACCTCGATCGACCCCGCGACCGGTGAGACCCTCGCGAGCTACGAGGAAACCGCGCCAGAGGCCGTAGACCGGACGATCGAGTCGGCACACCGCGCCTTCGGAGCGTGGCGGTACGAGAGCTTCCCGAACCGTGCGGGGCCGATGCGCGCGGCGGCTCGGATCCTGCGCGAGCGGGCGAGTGAGTTCGCGCGGCTGATGGCCGAGGAGATGGGCAAGCCGGTCAGGGACGGGGTCGCAGAGGTGCAGAAATGCGCCCTGTGCTGCGAGTACTTCGCCGAGCACGCCGGACGATTCCTCGCGCGGGAAACGGTCGACATCGGTGCAGCCCGCAGCTTCGTCAGCTTCCAGCCGCTCGGCGTGATCCTCGCCGTCATGCCGTGGAACTTCCCCTTCTGGCAGGTTTTCCGCTTCGCCGCGCCCGCGCTGATGGCGGGCAATGCGGCGGTGCTGAAGCACGCGTCGAACGTGCCCGGCTGCGCGCTGGCGATCGGCGAAGTCTTCCGTTCGGCGGGCTTCCCCGAAGGGCTCTTCGGTGTCGTGCTCGTCGGATCGAACAGGGTGGATTCCATCATCGAGGACGCGCGCATCCGTGCGGTGACGCTCACCGGCAGTGTCGAGGCGGGCCGCGCAGTCGCCCGCAAGGCCGGCGAGATGCTGAAGAAGACGGTGCTCGAGCTCGGAGGAAGCGACGCGTACCTCGTGCTCGAGGACGCGGACCTCGAATCCGCTGCCGTGCTGAGTGCCCGTGGCCGGCTCGTGAATTCGGGCCAGAGCTGCGTCGCGGCCAAGCGCTTCGTCGTCGTCGAGAAGCTCCGGCCGCGCTTCGAGGAGCTTCTGGTCGAGCACATGCGCGCCGCGAAGGTCGGCGATCCGAAGTCCGAAGACACCGAAGTCGGTCCGCTCGCGCGAAAGGATCTGCGCGATGCATTGCACGCGCAGGTGGAGCGCAGCATCGCGGCCGGCGCGCGCTGTCTCACGGGCGGAAAGATTCCGGAGGGTCCGGGCGCGTTCTACCCGCCCACCGTCCTCACGAACGTCCGCCGCGGGATGCCCGCATACGACGAGGAGCTGTTCGGGCCCGTCGCCGCGGTGATCTCCGCGAAAGATGAGAGATCCGCCGTCGAGATCGCGAACGATTCGATCTTCGGTCTCGGCGGCGGAATCTTCTCGCGCGATCTCGATCGCGCCGAACGGCTCGCCGAGACGGAGATCGACACGGGATCAGTGTTCGTGAACGCGACCGTGCAGTCGAATCCGAAGCTGCCCTTCGGCGGCGTCAAGGCGAGCGGCTACGGCCGCGAGCTCTCGCACCACGGCATCAGGGAGTTCGTGAACATCAAGACGATCGTGATCGAGGAAGCGGGCGCGAAGGATTCAGGAATGGAAGCCCGACGGCAGGGCCGCACCGAATGAAGCGCCCGCACGGCACGGAGGTCTCTGCGGTGCACGTTGCACGCCTCATGAGCGGGTGCGCGGCAGGCGCTGAGCCTGCCCGAGCTCGCGGGGCGGATCGGGAACACCCTCATCCATCGCGCGGCGGACGGTGAACTCGCGCGCGCCGCGCACGCCATCGAGCGCACGCCATGCGATCGGCAACGCGACGGGCGCGCCTTCCTTCGCGCGCGTGGAGTACGGCGCGATCGCCGTGATGCCGCGCTGGTTGCGCACATAGTCGAGGTAGATCCGTCCGGGGCGATCCACCTTGGCGCTGCCCGCCGTGAAGCGCGCCGGCTCCGCGTGCTCGAGCGAAGTCGCGAGTCCCTTCGCGTACTCGCTCACCGCTTTCCACGTCGTCGGCTCGAGTGTGGCCACGACGTGAATGCCCTTGCCGCCCGTGAGCATGGGCCAGGAAGCGATGCCGTCCTTCGAGAGACGCTCGTGCACGAGCCGTGCGGCGTCGATCACCTCGGTGAAGGGCAGCTCCGGATCGGGGTCCAGATCGATCACGAGCCTGTCCGGATTCTCGAGTGAGCCCTCCCGCGAGCCCCAGCCGTGCAGCTCGAGCGCGCCGATCTGCACGCAGGCGAGGACGCCGGCGAGATCGTCGACGAAGAAATGATCCGTCGTCCTGCCCGAGGTCTCCCGGAGCCGCACGCGGCGCACTGCCCGCGGAATGCCTTTCGCGTGATGCTGCTGCACGAAGCAGCTTTCTCCCACGCCGCGCGGGCAGCGGATGAGCGTGAGCGGCCGACCGCGCAGCTGCGGCAGCATGCGCTCGGCGATTCGCTCGTAATAGTCGGCGAGATCGCGCTTCGTGATTCCGACGTCCGGGTACTGCAGGCGCCCGGGACTCGTGATCCTGACGCCGTGGCGAACGATTGCGCCTCCCGCGCGTGGGATTCGCGAGCCCCGCGGCCCGTCTCGCGACGGAGTCGATTCCCGCGCGACCGGCATGGCGCAGGTGGCCGCCGTCAGTGCAGCGGCTCGCCTCCGTCGAGCTGCCTCTGCGCTTCGGGCGGCGGTGCCTCCCCGGCAGTCTCCCGGACGGCCTCCGCGGGTCTGATGGTCGGGATTTCCGCGGCCCCCCGCCGCGCGGCATCGTGCGGGACTCGTCCCGTCTCGATGAACGTCTTGAGGCGCACGAGATCCTGCTCGAGCCTGCTCTTCGGATCCGTGCCGAGGAGCCGCGCCACGGCGTGACCCAGCATGCCGGCCAGCGGGTTGTAGCTCATGCGGATGTCGAGCCGTGTTCCGCCGTTCTCGGGCGTGAAACGCACGATGCCCGCGTGTCGCACGGGTGCGTTCCGTACCGTGCGCCAGGCGATCAGCCGGTTGGGCTCAAAGGCCGACAGCTCCGAGTCCCATTCGACGGTGGTACCTGCCGGGCCGAGCACACGCCAGCGCCAGCGCCCGTCGGGATGGCGGCGGACGCTGAGCACGCTGCGCATGAAGAGCGGATAGCTCTCGCAGCGCTCGAGCGTGCCGAACACCTGATCGACCGGCGCCTTCACGTGGATGGTCTTGCGGATGTCGATGGCACGCCGGCCCGCGGCGCCGGCGATCCGCCTGAGCGGCATGTTCGTGAGGCTCCGTACGAGGAGTGCGCCACCTGCCAGCGTGCCTGCAAGTCCCAGCGGTCCGCCGCGGATGCCGCGCAGCGCGAGCGCACCGCCCGTGATCGTCGCCAGGAGCCTCGCGGCCGGTGTCCAGTTCTCCTGCAGCAGCTCGAAGCGCCGCGGCTGGCGCGGCCGTCCACCCTGCAGCGCCGGCACACCTCGCGCACTCAGGTGAACGCTGAGGCGATCCTCGACCGCGCGCACACCGCGCACCGCACGTACGGCGCGCATGAGCTGCGGGACTTCGTGCGCCAGAATGGGCCCGCTCAGCGACACACAGCCCGCCGTCACCTGCACGTCGATCGCTCCCGGATGCGATACCACGCGGCCGAGCGCCGAGCGCACGCGTTCCACGAGCACTGCATCGGGCACCTCCCGGGATTCGAAGATCGAGCGTGTCCGTGCGGCGAGTCCCTCGAGCCGGTTGGCGAGGTCCCGTCCTGCCACGTCCATTCCGTGGCGCGCATCGTGTGCCGTGGCCACGAGCCGGTCACGCAGCCTTGCCCGGCGACGCCGGCCGCTCGTGGGATCGAACCAGTACATGGCCGCGGCGGCGAGCAGCGCACCGCCCAGACATCGCATAGGCGAAGCCATAGGCACCCCCTCTCACATGAATGATTGATGTCGATCCGTCCATCGACCAGCAAAGCGCGCACCCGCCGGTCACGGGCGGACCGGTGAACGGAATTGCGCCAAGCTCGGCCGCCACGGCAACGATCACGCTGTCGAGCGTATGGACGTGACCGATCACGCGCAGAGCGACGCGAATCGAGCGCGATGCGCCTCCTCACCGCGGACCTCGAGCACGAAGGGATCACGGTCGTCATGTTCCATCCGGGCGGCGTGCCCTGGTGAGCCGGCGCGGGCCGGAAGCTTGCTGGCGTGAGCGACGAAGACTCACGAAGAATGCGCTGATGGAAGCCTTCGTCACGTCCGCAGCCGGTGTCCGCAGTCCCCGCATCCTCTACGGCACGGCCTGGAAGAAGGAGCGGACCGCGCAACTCGTCACGACGGCGCTCGAAACCGGCTTCCGCGGCATCGACACCGCGTGCCAGCCGCGCCACTACGACGAGCCCGGCGTCGGCGCGGGAATCGCTGCGGCTCTCGGCCCCGATCTCGATCGAGGCGATCTCTACCTGCAGACCAAGTTCACGCCGCCGGGCGGTCACGACCCGCAGCGCATTCCCTACGATCCCGGCGCGCCGCTCCCCGAGCAGGTGCTCGAGTCCTGCGAAGTGTCGCTGCGCAATCTCCGCACGGACTATCTCGACTGTCTGATCCTGCACTCGCCGCTGCCGACGCTGCGCCAGACCTTCGAGGCCTGGTACGCAATGGAATCGCTCGTGAAGGACGGGCGCGTCCGCCAGCTCGGCATCAGCAACTGCTACCGGCTCGACCTGCTCCAGGCGCTCTGCGAAGGCGCGCACGTCAAGCCGGCCGTGGTGCAGAACCGCTTCTACGAGCAGACGCGCTACGACCGGGACATCCGCGCCTGGTGCCGGCGGCAGAACGTCATCTACCAGAGCTTCTGGACACTCACTGCCAACCCGCACGTGCTCGCGAGCGATGCGGTGCAGGCGCTCGCGGCGAAGCACCGCCGGACCGCGCCGCAGATCCTCTTCCGCTATCTCACGCAGATCGGCGTCGTGCCGCTCACCGGCACGAGCTCAGTGCAGCACATGCGCGAGGACCTCGCGATCTTCGAGTTCACGCTCACCGACGAAGAGCTCGCCGCGATGGACGCGCTCTTCTGAAGCGGCTCTTCAATTCGGGCGCGTCGTCCGCGAAGATTCGCGCATTCTCTTCGATCCAGCGACGACACACCCATGTCATCCCAACCTTCTCGCACCACGACGTTTCTCGTGAGCTGGGCGCTCCTGCTCGCCACGGTGTGGGTCGGCCAGGAGCTGTACATGAGCTACGCGCTCGCGCAGACGGAGCCGCGCACGGTGACTCCACGCGGCGATCTGACCGAGGCCGAGAAGAGCACCATCGCGCTCTTCAGCGCTGCGGCTCCTTCCGTCGCGGCCATCACGACGGAGCGCCTGCGCCCGATCGGTTTCTGGAGGATGGGCGTCGAGCAGGGCGCCGGCTCCGGCTTCGTGTGGGACAAGGCCGGCCACATCGTCACGAACTATCACGTCGTACGTTCGGCGCAGCGCGTCTTCGTGCAGCTCGGCGCAGGAGAGCCCGTCCCGGCGGAGGTGATCGGCACGGCGCCGGAATACGATCTCGCGGTGGTCCGCCTCGCGCAGGTGCCGCCGGATCTGCGTCCTCTGCCGATCGGGCGCTCCGCGACGCTGCAGGTGGGTCAGGCGTGCTTCGCGATCGGCAACCCGTACGGACTTGCGCGCACGCTCACGACGGGCGTGGTGAGCGCGCTCGACCGCACGCTCCCGACCGCGAATCACCGTGAGATCTCGGGTGTCATCCAGACCGATGCGGCGATCAACCCCGGCAACTCGGGCGGTCCGCTGCTCGACTCCGCGGGACGTCTCATCGGCGTGAACACCGCGATCGTTTCGGGTTCCGGCGCATCGGCCGGTATCGGCTTCGCGATCCCGGTCGATCTCGTGAACCGGATCGTGCCGGCACTGATCCGCTACGGACGCGCGCCGCAGCCGGGCATCGGTATCCTCGCGGCAGACGACGTCTCCGCGCAGCTCGGTGCGCCCGGCATCGCGGTGCTCGGCGTGCAGCCGGGCTCGCCGGCGGCGCGAGCCGAGCTGCAGCCGTTCGATTTCGAGAACGGCCGCGTCGGCGATGTCATCGTGGCGGTGGACGGCAGACGCGTGAGGACCATCGGCGAGCTGATCTCCGCTCTCGACCGCGCGGGCATAGGCTCGGAAGTCGAGCTGCGCGTGCTGCGCGGCCGCCGCACGATCGACGTCAAGGTGCGCGTGGAGGACGTCTCGCGCTGACCGCGACGCTCATCGCGCGCTGAGGACCTTCGTGCTCCGAGGATCAGCGCGCCCTGAACACCCGGATGATCACTGCGCCCCCGCCGGGACGCGGCGTGATCGTTCCGAGATAGGCGCCGCTGTTGAGCCATTCGTACTTGCCGCGCGGCGCCTCGAAGACGGGAGTGGTGAACGCGGGACGCGGCGGGCTCTGCGCTCCGCCCTGCTGCGTATCGCGGGGCGGAAGCACGCCGCGATTGAACACCTTGATGACGACGCCGTCGGACGTACGCATGAAGTAGTACGCCTCGACAACCGTCGAGCCGTCGTTGCGTGCGAGGTTCCAGTCGGCGCCGCCGGGAATCACGGTGCCACGGATCGCGGGCCCTTCGAACGTGCCGCCGGTGATCGGAATGATCCGCTGCACGCCGTCGAGCGTCTCGCCCACTCGCTCCGCAGGACCGATCTCCACTTCGGCGGTGTAGACGTGCTCGAGCTGCGGGAAGTCCGCAGGCTGCGGCTCGGCGCCGGCTGCGCGTCCGACCGGCAGCATCGCGAGCGATGCGATCGCGGCCAGGAAACCGGTTCGCGTGAGAGTGAGCGGATCGAATGGACGGGCACTCATCATGCATCTTCCTCCACGATTACTGCAGTCCCACAGGCAAGGAGCTCCGCGGCACCGTCCATGATGACCGACGTCGCGAATGACCGATCCGGCACGTGAAAGGAAGGCGCGCGCCGCAGCCTGCGACGCGCGCCTTGCGGATCAATTCGAAGCACCGTGCCCCTGCTGGGCAGGCGCCGCAGCCTGCGTGGCTGCCGCTTCGCGCTGCTTCGCCTCGTTCGCGCGCTGTGTCACGAAGGCACGAATGGCCTGCGCCTCCTCCGGCGTGATCGCGCGGGCGAAGGACACCATGCCGTTCTCCGTCAGCGCGCCGCCGAGCACGATGGCGTCGAACGCCTCCTGGCTGTGCAGCGTGGGGCTGTAACGCAGATCGGGGAACATGCCGCCGCTCTGCGCATCGACGCCATGGCACGTGCTGCAGAAGCGGCTGTACTTTTCCTCGCCGACGGTGAGCTGTGCCGTCGTGCCGAAAGGCGCCGGCGGATCGAGTCTGCGCGGCGGCACCTCGATCGGGGGTGGGAGCTCAGCGGTGCCACCGAGCTTGAAGACGAGGAGGCGCGAGTAGTTCGGCGAGTAGTAGTCGCCGCCCTGCCGGTGACCCGCGACGACCGCGATGTACTGCTCACCGTCGACCTCGTAGCTCACCGGACCGGCGAGCACACCCGTCTGCGCCGCGAAGCTCCAGAGCTTCGTGCCGTCGTCGGCGCGATACGCCGAGAAGTGCATCGGCACCGACAGGCCTTCGGTCTGCAGACCGCCTCCGGTTCCCTGGAACACGAGCCCGCCGGCCGTCGCGAGCGTGCCGCCACCCCGTCCCTGTCCGTGCGAGACGCGCCAGACTTCCTTCTGCTGCACGGGGTCCCAGGCGAGCAGGATGCCCTCGTTGACGCGCAGCGTCTTCGGGTCGCGCAGCATCTCGGCGCTCTTGGCGAAGCTGATCGACAGCTTCTGCCCCATGGGGTTGTCGTCCTCGTAGGCGGCGACGAACGGATAGCTCGAGTTCACCGCCGGGATATATACGAGGCCGGTGATCGGGCTGTACGACATCGGATGCCAGCTATGGGCTCCGGCGAAGCTCGGCAGCGCAACGAAACCGCGCTCGGTCGTGTACTTCGACTCGGGATTCACGATCGGCCGCCCGGTCTTCATGTCGATGCCCTTCGCCCAGTTGACCGGGACGAAGTTCTGCGCGGAGATGAGCTCGCCCGTCTTCGCATCGAGCACATAGAAGAAGCCGTTCTTCGATGCCTGCATCACGACGTGGCGCTTCTTTCCGTCGATGACGAGGTCCGCCACCGTGATCTGCTGGGTGTTGTCGTAGTCCCAGCTCTCGTTGGGCGTCATCTGGTAGTGCCAGCGGTACTCGCCGGTGTCGACGTCGAGCGCGACGATGGAGGCGAGGAAGAGGTGGTCACCGCCGCCGGGCGAGCGGATGTCCGCCGGCCACGGCGCGCCGTTGCCGGTGCCGACGTAGACGAGATTGGTCTCCGGGTCGTACGTGATGCCGTCCCACGGCGCCCCGCCGCCGCCGGTCTTCCACCACTCGCCGCCCCAGGTCTTCGCGGCCATCTCCATCTGCGGGTTCTCGAAGCCGTCGGCGGGATTGCCCGGCACGATGTACCAGCGCCAGAGCATCTCGCCGGTCTCGGCGTCGTAGGCCGAGACATAACCTCGCATGTGGAACTCGGAGCCGCCCTGCCCGATGATCACCTTGCCCTTCGCGACGCGCGGCGCGCCCGTGATCGTGTAGGGCTTGTCCCGGTCGATCGTGTAGACCTCCCAGACGGGCTTGCCGGTCTTCGCGTCGATAGCAATCAGGCGCCCGTCCAGCGCACCGAGGTAGAGCTTCCCTTTCCACGCGGCGACGCCGCGGTTCACGACGTCACAGCACGCATTGACCGCCCACTCGCCCGGAACCTTCGGGTCGTACTTCCACAGCTCCTTGCCGGTCTTCGCGTCGAACGCGTACACCTTGCTCCACGCCGTGGTGACGTAGACGACGCCGTCGATCACGAGCGGCGTGGATTCCTGCCCGCGCCGCGTGTCGAAGTCGGCGTACCACGTGAGCCCGAGCTGCGAGACGTTCTCGGTGTTGATCTGCGTGAGGGGGCTGAATCGCTGCTCGCTGTACGTCCGCCCGTGACTCATCCACTGGCCGGGATGCTCGTCGGCCGCCACGAGGCGCGCCTCGTCCACGTTCGCGAACTCCGCCGGAGCCGCGGAATCGCGCCCTTCGGGAGCGCCGGATCGGCCGCACGCGGACACAACGAGTGCCGCGGCACACACCGAGGTGATCAACACAGTGCGCATGGGAACCCCTTCGATACGATCGATGCCCGCCTGACGTGCCGGAGCGGGAGCCTCTCGTGGGCTGGAAAGCCAGTCATCGCCGGAACCTGCCGCCGGTACTCGGGTCGGCTCTTGCGGCAGTGACCATAGCATACGACAGTCGAGTCATGCGCCAGCTGCTGAGCCTCCTCGCGACCGCCGCGGCCTGCTACGGGGCGCTGCTCGCCCTGCTCTATGTCTTCCAGTCGCGGATGCTCTACCTGCCGCACATCGGAGGCACCGGGCTCGCGGGGACGCCGGCCGACATCGGCCTCGCCTTCGAGGAGGTGCGCTTGACCACGGACGACGGGGTGAGCCTGCACGGCTGGTTCGTCCCGGCTTCAGGACCGGGCGGCGCGCCACGGCGGGTCGTGCTCCACGTGCACGGCAACGGCGGGAACATCTCGCACCGGCTGGATCTCATCAGAGTCCTGCACGGGCTCGGCGTGGACGTGCTGCTCTTCGACTACCGGGGGTACGGCCGCAGCGAAGGCCACCCGAGCGAGGACGGCACGTACCGGGACGCCCGCGCGGCGTGGGACTATCTCGTCGAGCGGCGCGGCTATGCGCCCGGTGAGATCGTACTCTTCGGCCACTCGCTCGGTGCCGCAGTCGCGGCGGAGCTCGCGCGGCACGTGCGGCCCGCAGGGATCATCCTGGAATCGCCCTTCACGTCCATCGCCGACGTCGCGAGCCACCACTACTGGTTCGTTCCGGCGCGCCTGCTCGTGCGCTTCCGCTACGCCACCGTGGAGTACGTTCGCGACGCGCGGGCGCCCGTGCTCGTCGTCCACAGCCGCGTCGACGAGGTCGTGCCCTTCGAGCACGGGCTCGAGGTGTTCCGCAATGCGCCCGAGCCGAAGGAATTTCTCGAGATCGAGGGCGATCACAACGAAGGGTTCCTGCGCAGCGGCGCGCTCTACTCACAGGGCCTGCGCCGCTTCATCGAGCGACTCGGCAGCGTATGATTCGCGGCTCATGACCGTGCGCTTCTCTGCCAATCTCGGGCTCCTGTGGCCGGACCGGCCGCTGCTCGAGCGTATCGAAGCCGCAGGCCGCGCGGGTTTCCGTGCGATCGAGATGCACTTCCCCTACGATGTGCCGCCTCAGGAAGTCGCGCGCGTCGCACGCCGGCACGACCTCACGATACTCGGCATCAACACCGCGCCCGGCGACGTCGCGCGCGGCGAGCGCGGCCTCGGTGCCGTGCCCGGACGCGAGCGCGAGTTCCAGGCCGCAGTCGATCAGGCGATCGACTACTGCCTCGCCTCGGGCGCGCGCGCCATTCACGCGATGGCAGGCGTCGTCGCGCCGGAGGAGCACACGAGGGCGCGCGAGGTCTTTCTCGACAACCTGAGGCTCGCCGCGGCGAAGGCCGCGCGTCACGGCATTCCGCTCTACCTCGAGCCGCTCAACCCGCGCGACAACCCGGGATACTTCTACTCGAGAGTCTCCGAAGCGGCGGACATCATCGCGGAGCTCGGCGCGCCGAACGTGCGCCTGCAGTTCGACGTGTACCACGTCGCCGTGACGGAAGGCGACGTGCTCATGAAGCTCGAGAAGTACATGCCGATCATCGGGCACGTGCAGATCGCGGCGGTGCCGTCGCGCGCCGAGCCCGACGAAGGCGAGATCGCTTATCCTGCGGTCTTCGCGGCGCTCGAGAAGCTCGGCTACCCGGGCTGGGTCGGCTGCGAGTACAGGCCGCGCGGCGATACGGATGCAGGCCTGCGCTGGCTGGAAGCCCTCGGGCGGCCGCTCACTCGAAGAGGATGAACATGTCGCAGAAGATCGCTCTGGTCACCGGTGCAGGCTCGGGTATCGGACGCGCAGTGTCGCTCGCGCTTGCGGGAGCCGGATTCACCGTGGTGCTCGCGGGCCGCAGGAAGGAAGCGCTCGAGGAGACGGCACGTCTCGGAGGCGATGCGTGCGTGCCCTGCGTCGCGGACGTGACCGATCCCGCTTCGGTCGATGCGCTGTTCGCGTTCATCCGCGAGAAATTCGGCCGGCTCGATCTGCTCTTCAACAACGCCGGCATCAACGCGAGCGCTCCGATCGAAGATCTTCCCTATGAGCGCTGGCGCGCCGTGATCGACACGAACCTGACCGGCGCGTTCCTCTGCACGCAGGCTGCCTTCAGGCTCATGAAGAGCCAGAACCCGCGCGGCGGCCGGATCATCAACAACGGCTCCATCTCGGCGATGTCGCCGCGGCCGCACATGATCGCGTACACGGCTTCCAAGCACGCCATCACGGGCCTGACGAAATCGACCTCGCTCGAGGGACGGCAGTACGACATCGCCTGCGGCCAGATCGACATCGGCAACACCGCGACCGACATGGCCGCAGGGTTCGCCCGCGGCGTGCTGCAGGCGGACTTCACGACGAAGGTCGAGCCGACGTTCGACGTGAAGCACGTGGCCGAGGCCGTGCTCTACATGGCGAGCCTGCCGCTCGAGGCGAACGTGCTCTTCATGACGGTGATGGCCACCAAGATGCCCTTCGTGGGCCGCGGCTGAAGGCGACCCCCGCGACGGCGAACTTTCAGGCCGGCAGCGCAGCCGCGCGGCGCCGCGCAAGCGCGTACAGCGGAATGGTGACGAGCACCAGCGCGGCGGTGATGAGCAGCATCTGCGTGCCCGAGAGCGCGATCATGAGGATCGCGAACAGCATCGCCGCGGCCGCGAGGAGCCGCTCCCGCAGGCGTGCCGCCGGCGGTGTCTCCGGCTGGTCGTAATGCCACACCGACGCGCAGGCGTACGTATAGACCAGCAGGCAGAGCACCACCGACACTTCGATCAGCTTGCCGAACTGCTCGCCGAGCGTCGGTGAGACGGTCGCGAAGACGACCACCGTCATCAGCACGCCCATCAGGAGCAGGTTCGCCACCGGCGTGCCGTGGCGGTCCACCTTTGCGAGGATCGCGGGGAAGTGCCCGCGGTCCGCACCGGCCTTGCCGATCTGGGCGGTGAGCAGGATCCAGCCGGCCAGCGTGCCGAGTGCCTTCGTGAGCGCCATCAGCGCGACGAGCCCGCCCGCGACCGAACCCAGCACGACCCTGACCGCGTCCGCGAACGGCGCCGTGGACTTCGCGAGCTCCTCCGCCGGAATGAGCCCCATGATCACGGTGCAGGAGGCGAGGTAGACGAGCGTCGCGATGAGCACGCCGGACATGGTCGCGAGCGCGATGCTGCGCGGATTCTCGACGACGGCCGCCGCGACCGAAGCGCTCTCCAGACCGAGGAAGGCCCAGAACACCAGGACGAGCGACTCCGACACGAGCGGAAGCGCAGGCTCACCGCGCACGTTCCACGAAGCCGTGAAGGTATCCGCGTCGAAGAAGAGCCAGCCGACGGTCGCGACCGCCAGGATCGGGATCAGCCCGACCACGATGGCGAAGGACTTGAACTGACACACGAGCCGCGGCCCGATGATGTTGAGAAGCACCAGCACCCAGATGATGGCGGTGGTGCCGAGAGCCCCCGGCAGCGGCTCGGCGAGTGGTTTGATGAAGGTGGCGAGATAACCTGTCGCTGCGACGGCGATCGCGATGTTCCCGACCCAGCACTGGACCCAGTAGAGCATGCTCGACTGGAATCCGACGTAGGGTCCGAACGCCTCGCCCGCATAGGTGCTGGGTCCGCCGGGTCTTGGCGCGATCCGCCCGAGCCTCGCCAGCACCGAGGCGATGAGCAGCGCGCCGCCGCCTGCGATCAGCCACCCCAGAACCGTGATGCTGCCGACCGTCGCGAGCGTCGCCGGCAGCAGATAGATGCCCGACCCCACCATGTTGCTGGCGACGAGCGCCGTCGCCAGCAGCGCACCGACCTTCTGTCTCGAGGCCATCGTTCTCTCGACTCACCTTCAGCCGGCGCCGGCGCGGGGTGTGCTTTGACCACGCGAGGTGCGCAGCATACGATCATCCGCCGCAATACTCCCTCAGCGCCGCACGGGCGATCAACGCCCCGTGCCGCTGTCCGCAGCATAGCCCTTCTCATGGCAACGGCACCTCATTCGATCACGGACGACGAGCGACTCAGCCTGCCGGCCTGGATCTACCGCGATCCGGCGTTCTTCGAGATCGAGAAGCGGGAGATCTTCAGGAGAAGCTGGCAGGTCGTCTGTCATCTCTCCGACATCCCGAACCCGGGCGACTACCACACGTTCGATTTCCTGGGCGAGTCGATCGTGGTCGTGCGCGCGGCCGGCGGCGAAGTCCGCGCCTTTCACAACGTCTGCCGGCACCGCGCCGCGCGCCTGCTCGACGGGCCGCGCGGGCACTGCGGCTCGCGCGTGATCTGCCCCTATCACGGCTGGAGCTACGCACTGGACGGCCGGCTGCTCGGCGCAGCGGGGATGAAGGGGTTCAGCGGACTCGATGCGCACCGGCACGGGCTCGTGCCGGTGGAGCACGAGGTCTTTCTCGGCTTCGTCTTCGTGCGCCTCGCGCCGGGACTGCCCAGCGTGCGCGAGATGATGGGACCGTACGCCGATGAGCTCGCCGTCTATCAGCCGGAGCGCATGGTGCCGCTCGGACGGGTCACCCTGCGGCCGCGGCCGGTGAACTGGAAGAACGTCGCGGACAACTACGGGGACGCGCTGCACATCCGTGTCGCACATCCGGGGCTCACGCGCCTGCTCGGCGACAGCTATCGCATCGAGGCGCAGGAGTGGGCGGACAAGATGTGGGGCACGCTGCGGGACGAGCCCTCGAGCAACTGGTCCGAGCGGCTCTACCAGCGGCTGCTGCCGAGCATCGAGCACCTGCCGCCCGAGCGGCGCCGGATGTGGACGTATTTCAGGCTGTGGCCGAACGTCGCGTTCGACGTCTATCCTGATCAGATCGACTTCATGCAGTTCGTGCCGGTCTCGCCCACCGAGACGCTGATCCGGGAGATCGCCTACGTCCACCCGGACGAGCGGCGCGAGATGCGCATCGCGCGCTATCTCAACTGGCGCATCAACCGTCAGGTGAACCGCGAGGACACCGATCTCATCAAGCGCGTGCAGGCGGGCATGAGCTCGAGCAGCTACACCGCAGGTCCTCTGGGAGACAACGAGGAGTGCCTGCGGAGCTTCGCCCGGCGCATGCGCCGGCTCATCCCCGAGAGCCGGCTGCTCGAGCCGCCTGCGGACTGGCCGCGCACGTTCGGGTAGAGGAAGCGTCGGGTTCGCTTTCAGGCGACCATCGACTCCTGAGTCGTCCCGAGCGTGAGCGTGCCGTGGGGAATCCCCGCGAGCGGCACCGGCTCGTAGCGTGTGCCGAGATCTGCCGCCAGCACGCGCGTCCAGACGCTCGGGTCGATCGTCTCGTTGCAGCTGCGGCCCACGGTGCGGTTGTATGGCTTGCGCTTGACGAGCGCATAGAGGCCGCCCATGAACTCCCTGAACGCGTTGCGCGGCTCGGTACGCCACTCGTCGCCCGAAGGCATGAAGGTCGTCTGCATCGCGAGCCCCGCGTCCATCGCCTTCTGCTGCAGCCATGCGAGCGGCAGGAGATACAGCCTGTCGTCGCGGTAGCCGCCGCCCACGTTGCAGTGAGCGCCGATGAACCAGCGCTGCTCGACCGCGCGGTTCCCGGGCTTCACTTCGGTCCAGAGCGTCGGCGCGTAGTCCTCGCGGTGCTCGTCGATCGCGACGGCGTGATAGGCGTAGTCGACGATCTTCGACAGGCTCGTGTCGTGGAACTTGTAGTACTCACGGAACGGCGCGAGCTTGAGCCCGGTGAGCGGCACGCCGAGACTTCCTACCGTGTCCCACACGCCGATGAAACGCACGCGCGGCAGCGTGCTGTGGGCATCGCGGAACGTCTGGGCTTCCGGTGAATCCGCAGTGTCGTCGCGCCTGCGGTAGATCGAGTACGCCTGCTGGATGAGCTCGCGCGTCGGCGACTTCAGCACGCCGCACTTTCGCACCAGCCCCACGAGGCTGCGCGCCGTGTACGCGCCGCGGCTGAAGCCGAAGACGAATATCTCGTCGTTCTCGGCGTAGTTCTCCGAGAGCCACCGGTATCCGTTGCGGATGATCTCGGAGAGCCCGTACCCGAATGCGCCGCCGATGAGCTTCCCGTGCCAGCTCGTGCCGACGCCCGTGTGATAGAACACCCGCTGCTCGATTCCGTCGGCGCCGCGCGGCGCGACGGCCTCGCAGAGCTTCGAGACGTTGGTACCGCTCTCGGGCGTGTTCCAGGTGCCGTCGAAGAACAGTGCGAGACGCTTCTTCATGTGCCCCCCCTGTGCACCGGCTCCTGGAATCCCGGGCCGGCCGGCACGCGCGGCATATTAGCCCAGGCGCAGGTTCCGGGCACCGCATGGCGCTGCGCCGCTTCCCGGCCGTTCAGCGGCCCGCCGGACCGCGGGAATGGGTAGCGCGCTACGATTTCGATGCGAGGCGCTCGAACACGCGCCTCATCGACCGCACGCGCTCGACGTACGCGCGCGCATCGTGATCCCCGCAGCGCTCGCCGCCGGTGAAGCGCAGCCCGCGCCGCGCGAAACGATCGCCCGCACCGGCTCCGCACAGATGGATCACCGCGGCGAGATCCTGTTTCTGCTCGAGCGTCGCCGTGGTGATGCGATGGCGCTGCAGGATGCGCCGCACCTGCACGTCGAGATACGCGGAAGTCATCTCGATCGCGTGGGAGGGCAGGACGCGCGTGTAGAGCGCGTTGAACCAGCAGGACTTCGGATCGTTCCAGGGACCGTCCTCCACCACCACGTGGTCGTGAACGCAGTAGCGCCGTGCCTGCTCGAAGGTGCCGTCCGTGATCTGATACATGCCCACCGCGCTCGATGCGGGGCGATACACCTCGAAGGGATGCGGCGTCAGCGACACGCGCCAGTAGGTGCGCGCGACCGGATTGCCCGAGCCCTCGACCTGCGCGAGCGCAGCGAGGAGCTCCGGCGTGATCACGTGCGTCGAGTGTTTCCGGAAGAGCGACTCATAGGCGCGCCAGGTCTGCGCGGGCGTCTTGTTCAGGACGCCGCTCACCGGGAAGAACAGCTCCGTCGGCTTGCGGATGACCTGGTAGATCCAGTTCACCGCGAACCAGCCGATGAAGAGGAAGAGCGCGAGGCCGACGATCTGCGCCATCGCGGGCGCGCGGCGGAAGTTGCGCCACCAGCGTGCCCGGGTGCGCGCCGACGGCAGGAGCCTCGGTCCGCGCCAGCGGGATCGGCGCGCCCTGCGACTCCTGCGCGATCGTGAGGAAGCGGCACGTCTGCGCGGCATGCGCGGATTCTAGTGCCGGCCCGCCACGATCAGGCCGTCACGCGTCGGGCGCGTAGTGTCCCCACAGGCTCCGGAACGCGCTGTCGATGAAGCGGTCCGGGTTGCCCCACTCGCTCTCGAACTCCTGCGCGGGCCGTTTCGCGATGGTCTCCTCGGGGCTCAGGCCGCCGTTCAGGCAGTCGACGAGGCGCTCGTAGATGGTGAAGTACATCTTGCGATGCGCTTCGAGGTCGGCGCGGGTGAGCAGCGGACCGTTGCCCGGGACGACGCGCGTCGAGTCGTTCGCCACCTCGAGCAGGCGGTCGTAGCCTGCGACGAGTCCGCCGATCCAGCCGCCGGTCTGGTAATCGAGCAGCGGCCAGCCGTCCGCCGACACCACACCACCCGTGGCGAGCACGTTCGATCCCTTGAAGTAGACGTAGATGTCGCCGTCGGTGTGCGCCTGGCGCATGTAGGCGTAGACGATCCCCTCGCCCCCGAAGCTCAGCGTGTCGGTCTTGTACGTCGTCTTGCCGGGGCGATGCTTCGGCGGCAGCGGCTGGAAGGTCTCCTCCAGCCAGTCGACGTTTATCGGCCGGCCGAGCCACAGCCGCGTGTTCTCGTGCGCGATGATCGTGGCGCCGGCCTTCGCCGCGCGCGCGTTGCAGCCGATCGCCTCCGGATGCCAGTGCGTGTTGAAGAGCACGCGCAGCCGCCCGTTCGGCGCACCGCGCGCGGCTTCGCGAAGCAGCGCGGCCGAGTGGCGCTCGAGACCGCCATCGACGAGCAGCAACCCTTCCGCTGCGCGCAGCGCGAGAACGTTGCAGCCGGCGCCGGTGAGCAGCACGAGGTCGTCGGTGAGCGGCGTGCTCGCGATCTGCGCGCGGGCTTCGCGCGCGGCCGCGACCGGCGGCGCGAGGGCCGTCAGGCCGGCAGCGGACGCGAGGGCGGCGCCCTGGAGCGCGCGCTCCAGGAAGAGGCGGCGGGAGATCGTGCTCATGCTTGCGGCACGCTCGCGCCGCGGTCGACGAAGGGCACGGTCTTCAGACCTCCGCGAACGTTCCCGTGCTGTTGCCGAACGTCTCGATCGGCACGCCCGCGCGGTTGAGGAGCGTGAGCAGCAGGTTCGCGTGCGGCGTGTCCTGCGGATACTTGAGCGCCTGACCGCCCTTGATGGTGCCGCAGCCGTGGCCGAGCACGACCGACGGCAGCGGGTCGAGGTTGTGCAGATCGCTGTTCGACATGTTGGAGCCGAACAGGATGATCGACTGATCGAGCACCGAGCCGGCGGGCTCCTTCATCTCCGACAGCCGCTTGATGAACTTCGCGAAGCGTTCCGTGTGGTAGCGCTGGATGCGCACCAGCTTCTCGAGCTTCGCCGGATCGTTCTGGTGGTGCGACAGCGGATGGAAGGCGTCCGACACACCGATCATGTTGTACGTGCGCATGCTCACTTCCTTGGCGAGCATGTACGAGGCGACGCGCGTCTGATCGGTCTGCCACGCGAGCGCGATCATCTCGAAGTGCACGTCGAGGAGCTCGGTGAAGTCGTCCGGCACGCCGAGCGGCGCGTCGGGCAGGCTCTGCAGCTTGTCGGCGTTCGCCGCCAGCTTCTGGACGCGGCGCTCGACCTCGCGCACCGACTCGAGGTAGTCGTTGAGCGCGCTGCGGTCGGCGGGCCCGAGCTTGCGCTGCAGATTCGCCGAGGACTCGAGCACGTAGTCGAGCACGCTGCCGCTCTGCTCGAGGAGCGACATGCGCTCCTCGGCCGTGTCACCCTGGCCGAAGAGCTGATAGAAGACCTTGCGCGGATTGGTCTCCATCGGCAGCGGCTGGTTCGGCGTACGGAAGGACACCGTGGCACCGAAGCCGCAGCTCTCGACGCCGGTGGCGCACGCCGTGCCGCCACCGCCTTCGCCCGCGATCTCGAGCGAGGGAAGCGGCGTGTCCTGGCCGATGTGACGCGCGGCGATCTGGTCCGCCGTCACACCGCGATCACCGCCGCGGTCCGGGTTACGCGGATTCACGCACGAGAGCCAGGTGCCGGCGATGATGCCGTGCGGATCGGAGCTCTCGCCTTCCTTGTTGCGCAGACCGCTCACGACGGTGACGTAGGACCGGAACGGCTCCAGGGGCTTCAGGATCGGCGAGAACTCGAAACCGGGACCCGTCTGCTTCGGCATCCACGCGTCCATCACCGCGCCGTGCGGGAAATAGATGAAGCCCATGCGCGGCTTCGGTGCGGCCGCCGTCTTCGCGAGCGCCGTGCTGGCCGGAATCATCGCATCGAGCAGCGGCAGCGCGATGGCTGCGCCCGCGCCGCGCAGAACCGTTCGACGGGAGATGAACTTCTTCGTATTGAACATGGCCGTCACCTACTGCTTCACGGCAGCCTGCAGGCTGCCCGCAGGCTGCGGATTCGCCGTCGTGGTCTTCTGGAAAGCGTCGCTCGTCACGATGTTCGTGACGATCGAGGAGAACCGGTAGCCGTCCTGCGCCGCCTTGCGCACGATGGAGCGCACGAGCGGCATGTCCACCGCTTCGAGCGGCCGTCCGATGGCGTACGTCATGAGCTTCTCGGTGAGCGTCTGCACGAACTGCTCGGGCCGCTCCACCAGCGCGTTGCGCAGATCGTCCGGCCCCTTGAGCTCGCGGCCGTCGGGGAGCTTGCCGGAAGCGTCGATGAGGGCACGTGTGTGCCGGTCCATCTCGCGGTACTGACCGACCGCATCGAAGTTCTCGAGCGCGAAGCCCAGCGGGTCCATCACGCCGTGACAGGCGAAGCATGCCGGCTGCTGGGCGCTGTGCAGCGCCAGCACCTCGCGCACGCTGGCACCCGGCTTCGCGGCCGCCTTTTCATCGAGCGCCTCGACGTTCGGCGGCGGCGGCGCGGGCGGCGTACCCATCACGCGCTCCAGGACCCACGCACCGCGCAGCACGGGCGCGGTGCGGTTCGGATAGGAAGTGAGCATCAGGATGGCGCCCTTGCCGAGGAGACCGTAGCGCGCGCTGTTCTCCAGCTTCACGCGCCGGAAGTGGTCGCCCTTGACGTTACGGATGCCGTAGTGGAGCGCGAGCCGCTCGTTGACGAACGTGTAGTCCGCGGTGAGCAGGTCGAGCACGCTCGAGTCCGAGCGGAAAACGCTGTCGATGAAGAGCTTCAGCTCCTCGCGGAAGGCGTCGCGCAGATCGTTGAAGCCGGCCGCGTACGGGAAGAGGCGCGGATCGGGCGTGATCTCGTCGAGCTTGGGCAGGTTCAGCCACTGGAACGCGAAGCTCGTCACCAGTGAGATCGAGCGCGGATCCGCCAGCATGCGGCGCACCTGCTGCTCGAGCACGCCGGGCTCGCGCAGCCTGCCCTCGTCCGCGAGCTTCAGGAGCTCCTCGTCCGGGACGCTGCTCCAGAGGAAGAACGACAGACGCGACGCGAGCTCGTGGTCGGTGAGCGGCCGCACCGGATCGCCGCTGCCCGGATCGGTGCCGAGCGCCGCCCGATAGAGGAAGCTCGGGCTCGCGAGTATGCCCGCCAGCGCGTAGCGGATGCCCTGCTCGAAGTCGCCGTCGCTGCGGCCCTTCTCGTAGAGGCGCATGAGGCCCTGGAAATCCACCGGATCGAGCATGCCGCGGAACGCGCGCGTCGCGAGGTTGCGGACGATGGACTCCGCGCACGGCCGCTCCTCCGCCGCCGACTGCGGATAGCAGATGAACACTCGCCTGCGGCTCGGCGTCTCGCTGACGCCCTCGGGGTTGTACGGACCGCGGATCTCGAACGACGTGAGGCGCTTGATCCTGTCCTGCAGCCCGATGGGGCTGATCGTGTGCAGGCGGTTGTCGGACTCGGCGTGGGTCCGCTGCAGGAAAGTGACCGCGACTCTGTGCTGACCGGCCGTCGCCCTGAAGCGGATGTTCTTCAGGCGCTGGTTGATGCGATCGACCGCGGGATCCTGCTCCTGGTCGATCGCCTTCATGTCCTCTTCGCCGCCGATGGTCGTGCGGTAGAACTCCTTGCCGTCGAGCAGCGCGACCACGGTGTTCTCGAACTCCATGTCCTGCACCCAGAGGGCGCCGGCCATGTTCGCGATGCTGAGCTCGTACTCGCCGTCGGCCGGGAAATAGTGCTCGACCACCACGCCGCCGCGCGTGCCGAACGGCAGACCGTCGCGATGGAACTGCTGCGTGCCGGCACCCTGCGCCGTGTAGGTGGTCGCGACCGGGCGCGCCTTCGGGTTGCCGAGCGCGAGCTCCGCCACCTTCTGCGCGGCGGAGATGTACTGATCCATGAAGGACGGGGAAACCTGCAGCGCCGTGGCGATGTTGTCGAAGCCGGCGTGCGTGTCGTCGCGCGGCAGGAGCGCCGCGGGGTCGATGCGCAGATCGAGCAGATCGTGCACCGCGTTCGCGTACTCCCGGCGGTTGAGCCGGTGCAGGCCGACGCGGCCCGGATGCTGCCGGTTCGCGGCCGCCTGATCGAGCGTGTTCTCCATCCAGGCGACGAGCGACCAGAGCGACTGGCTGTCCGGCTGCTTGCGGCCCGGCGGGGGCATCAGCCTCCCGCGGAGCTTGCGGATGGTCTTCTCGAAGATCTCGGGATTCTCGGGGACGTCCGCCGGCGTCAGCGTGTCGAACGCCAGGCCACCCGCCCAGTCCTCGGCGTTGTGGCACTCGAGGCAGTACTCCTCGATGACCGACCAGTGGCCGTGCCCGGGGTGAGAGCCGGATGCGGAGGGGGCGGTGCCGGCTGGCGAGGCAGCCGAACCGTTCGATTCGGCCCGGGCGGTCCCGATCAGCGCCAGGCTGCAGGCCGCAGCCAGAATAAAGAAGTGAAGCGCCCGGCCCGGCGTCATCCCGCAGACCGAGTCCAGAGCGGAAATCTGTCGCGAATGCATCGCCTTCGGCGATCGCCGCATGTTGCCTTTCACCATGATGGTGCTTCGAGAGCCTACCCCAGAGCCCCGGACCGGGGTAGTACGTGTAAGTGACAACAGTCACCTCGGGCGTGCGTTCCATGCCACAGTCCGGGACATCCATGGCGCCGCCGGCCCCGTCCGCCGGTGACGGGCTTCACGGCTGGCGGTGCCGGGGCGGACGCCCCGGAAGGGTGGAGGCTGCCCCGCTTCCGTGCGGCCACGCTCCCTGGTCCCGGGGAGCGGAACACCGATTGCTTGATCCGGGCTCACTTTCAACCAACCGTCCTGGAGAGGTCATGATCAAGCTCAGGAAGAACGTCGCGACGTCGGTGGCCGTGGCACTGTGCGCAGTCACGGGTATCGCGATCGCGAACGATCAGGAAGATCGGCAGTCCTCGACCGCCGGCACCGCGGCCGAAGTGCAGCAAGGCGAACACGAAGGACGTGCGGCACAGGGCGCTGCCAGCCAGACCGGTGAAGCCGCATCTCAGCGTTCCGGCACGACCGGCAGCCGCATGGCCCAGGCCGGGGCGCTCGACGACGGGACGTTCGTCGAGAAGGCCGCGCAGAGCAGTCTCCTCGAGATCGAAGCTTCGCGGCTCGCGCTCAACAACGCGCGTGACCCGCAGGTGCGCCAGTTCGCGCAGCGCATGATCAAGGATCATGGCCTCGCGAGCTCGCAGCTCACGAGGATCGCCGAGAAGCACGGCCTCGACGTGCCGAGGCAGCTCGACTCCCGGCACATGGAGAAACTGCAGGAGCTCAAGAGCCAGAGCGGCTCCGGCTTCGATGCAGCGTACGTGAAGCTGATGAACGACAGCCACGGCCGGGCCGTGCAGATGTTCGAGCAGGCGAGCGAGAGTGCGCAGCTCAATGAGGACCTGAGAGCCTTTGCGAGCCAGACACTGCCGACGCTGCAGACTCACGAGCAGCTCGCGGGCGAACTGCGTTCGAGCGAGACGCGCCACGCCGAAGCTCCCACGACAGGCTCCGAGTCCGAGCCCATTCGAAGATAGTCGCGCGGATCGCGTGACATGGAGCGGGAGCGCCCGTGCGATCGGCGCTCCCGTTCTTTTCTCAGCCCGCGCGCTGCGCCGTCGCCCTGCGAATGAGCCGAGTCTCGCGGGGCCCGGCTGAAACCGCCTCGCGCATCAGCCGCGAGAAGCTGGTCGCCGACACGGCGGGGCTCATGAGAAAGCCCTGGATCGCATCGCAACCTTCGGCGCGCAGGAACTCGAGCTGCTCGCGGGTCGTGACGCCTTCCGCCACGATCCTGAGCTCGAGATTGCGGGCGAGCGCAATGATGGCGCGGACGATCGCGGCATCGTCCTGATCCGTGTCGATGTCCGCGACGAACGACCGGTCGATCTTCAGCGTGTCGAGCGGGAAGCGCTTGAGATAGCCCAGCGAGCAGTAGCCGGTTCCGAAGTCGTCGATGGCGAGCGCGAAACCGAGCTCCTTGAGCGTGAGCAGCGCGCGCCGCCCAGCTTCGGCGTCCTGCATGAGCACGCTCTCGGTGAGCTCCAGCTCGAAGTGCGCCGGCGAAAGAGATGCGGCCTCGACGACGTCCGCGAGCCGCAGCAGTGCCTCGGGCCGCAGAAAATCGCGCGCCGACACGTTCACGGCGATAAACGGCGGCTCGATCCCCTGCGCGCGCCAGCGGCTGAGGTCGCTGCAGACGCGCTGCATCGTCCAGCGGCCGATCTCTCCGATGAGGCCGATCTCCTCGGCCACCGCGATGAAGTCCGAGGTCGGGATCTGTCCCCGGTCGGGATGGAACCAGCGCAGCAGCGCCTCGGCGCCCACGATGGTGAGCGTCTTCGCGTCGTATTTCGGCTGGTAGTACACGTCGAGCTGCGAGCTCTCGAATGCGCGGCGCAACTCCAGCTCGAGCGACAGACGCTTGAGCGCCCGCGCGTTCATCGCGCTCGTGTAGACGCGGTACTGATTGCGGCCGCTCGCCTTCGCCTCGTACATCGCGCCGTCGGCGTTCTTGAGCAGCGTCTGCACGTCGCTGCCGTGCTCGGGGAAGAGCGCTATGCCGACGCTCGGCGTGACGACGAACTCGTAGCCGCCGTACACGAAGGGACTCGCGAGCGCGGAGCGGATCGTCTCCGCGATCCGCTGCGCGCGCATCTCGTCCGCACAGCCGGCGAGCACCACCACGAACTCGTCGCCTCCGACGCGCGCGATACGCACCTCCATGCGCCCGGCGGAGAGACTGCGCGGGGAGGCGGGCGTATCGGGATCCCCGCAGCCCAGAGACTCGGCGAGACGCTTCGCGGCCATGCGCAGCAGCGCGTCGCCCGTCTCGTGACCGAGCGTGTCGTTGATGCGCTTGAACTGGTCGAGATCCACGTACAGCACGGCGATGCCGTACCCGCGGTCGCGCGCTTCGGCGAGCGCCTGCGACAGGTACTCGCCGAGCCACTCGCGGTTCGGGAGTCCGGTGAGCGCGTCGAAGTACGCGAGCCGGTGAATGCGCGCCTCGGTCTCCTTGCGCGCCGTGATGTCGCGGAAGATCGAGAGCACCTGACCGCTGCCGTTCGGCAGATAGCGACACTCGAAGTGACGCGTGCGGCGCCCGCGCTGCTCGATGCGGAACTCGAAGGCCGCAGGGCTTCCGCGCAGCGTCGCCTCGAGGCATTCGAGCGCGGGCGCGTGCGCCGACCGCGGCAGCAGATCGAGGAGCCGGCGAGGACAGGTGCCGTCGGGCTGCACGTCGGCCGCGAGCCCCTCGATGGGACTGAAGCAGTGGACGATGGTGCCGTCGGCGTCGACCAGGAAAATGCCGTCGGGTATCACCCGCAGCAGCGCCGCGTTCTTCTGTTCGCTGAGCCAGAGCTGCTCGCGCATGCGCGCGCCGCGCAGAACGTAGCGCAGGCGGTGGATGAAGAGCGGCCAGTTCACGGGCTTCACGACGAAGTCCGTGGCGCCGGCGTCGTAGGCGAGATTGATCGAGCGCTCGTCGTCGAGACCGGTCACCATCACGATCGGCACGTTCAGGCCGCCCGGCAGCGCGCGGATCGCCGCGCAGGCCTCGAAGCCGCTGCCGTCCGGCATCTCGACGTCGAGCAGCACGATGTCGGGCATCGACTGCGCGCACGCGGCGACGGCTGCATTGCCGCTCGCGACCGCCTGCACCTCGAAACCGGCATTGGACAGCATCGCGCGGGCGAGCTGGCGCTGGAACGTATCGTCGTCCGCGACCAGCACCCGGACGCGCTCTTCCGTTCCGCTCATGCGGTCCTCCGCATCCCGGATCGCGCAGCCGTGCGGGCTCGAGACCGGAGAAGCCCTCGAGCCGGATCGACGGGTGGGCGCATCGCTCGTTCGGTGAACATCGCCTGGTGGACTGTCTCTGCGCCGCGTGGACAGGGAATCCTCGGTGAGGACGCAGCCGTGCGCCGTGACGTGCGCCTCATTCGGCGCCGCGCCGAGCGGTCCGTTATGTCAAGCCTGCACGTGGCACGAGCACGAGCGGCTCGAGGTGAAGGAATTCGAGTGCGTTCTGCGCGGCGCTGCCGCGGTAACGCTTCCGCTCGAGATCGCCCCTGCCGGCTGCCGTTGCGTCGTCCGGAGAGAAGGCGCACCCTCGGTGTCTGGGTCGCCTTGCAGGTGTTTCATTCCCGAGGCTCGAGAGCCGGGCCGGCCCAGGAGTCACAGCATGAAGCTCAACCTTACGGAGGCCTTCGGGCGTTTCGGTGCCAGGCCGGCTCACCGTCAGCACGCGCTCTCGGCCATCGCGACCGATGGATCGCTGGTGCTCAAGTGCTCGCCGCGCTGTTTCGGCCATCCCGCGCAGGGTGTGCTGCGCTATGAGGACCGGCTGTCGCGCGAAACGGGGGATCCCCGGAGCACGGAGCTGCTCGGGGAGCATCTCCAGCGCGCGCGGGATGAGAATCTGCCCGTTCGAATGGTGGTGGTTGCGCCCGGCGAGAGCCGTTCGGGACGGCCGGAAGTGAATTTTCACGTGCGCCCTGATCTCGTCGGGCGTCTCGTCGAATTCGACGGCGACCGTTTCGTGGTCGACTTCACCCGGCTCGAAGCCACCCACGAGACGGCGGACCCGAGCCCATCGCCGGACGCTCAGCGGCGCTGAGCGCCGGTCGAGGCGCACCACGGGCGTGCGCCTCTGCACCTTACCGTGTCAGGATCGTGCGTACCGGAACCGGACGCCCGGCCAGCAGGCTGGCGTGGGCGCCGGTCCTTCCGTGCTCGTGGCCGCCTCTGTCGAGGGAGTCGGGTACATGAACCAGTCGACGCAACCGTACACCACCGCATCCGGCAATCGCGGCGAGGTGACACCACGGAAGACGTCGGCACTGCGGCCGGCGGTTCGGAACTCGCGGCTCACCGAGCCGCTCCCCGGGAAGCAGAATTCGGCAGAATGCAAGGCCACTCTCCACGAGCGCGAAGGAATGCGCGACAAGCGATCCATGCACGACTCGTGCCATCATTTCTGAAGGAAGAATGACTCCACCGATTCCTCGTGCAGCCCGCGGGCTGTGGGACTCCGCGCCCATTCTGCTCGTCACCACGACCCTGCTCTGGTCCAGCAATTTCATCATCGGCCGCGCGGCGATCGAGCATCTTCCGCCGATCGCCCTCGCCTTCTGGCGCTGGACGGTCGCGCTCGCGCTCCTCATCGGACCGTCCTGGAAATACCTGCGCGCCGACCTGCCGAAGCTGCGCGCAGCCTGGCCCGTGGTCCTCGCCCTCTCCGCACTCGGTGTCACTCTTTTCAACACGCTGGTGTACATCGGGCTGAGGACCACGACGGCGACCAACGGCGCGCTCCTCCAGTCGACGAATCCGCTCATCATCCTGCTGTTCTCTTTCCTGCTGTTCCGCGAGCGGGTCACATCGACGCAGCTCGTCGCGGTGCTGATCTCGCTCTGCGGAGTCGTCGTCATCGTCGCGCGGGGCTCCCTGGAGACGCTGCTCGCGCTCGCCGTCGCGCCGGGTGACCTCCTCATCTTCCTGGCGACGGCGGGCTACGCGCTCTACACGGTGCTGCTGCGCCGGCGCCCGCAGGTCCATCCTCTGAGCCTCCTCTCGGCCACGTTCGCGCTGGGCACGCTGCTTCTTCTCCCTGCCTATGCCTGGGAGCACTTCAGCGTGGGGCCGGTCGAACCGACGCCACCGGTGATCGGCGCGGTGCTCTACGTGGGCATCTTCCCCTCGATCGTCTCGTTCCTGTGTTTCAACCGCGCGACCGAGCTCATCGGGCCGGCACGGGCCGGTCAGTACATGCACCTGACGCCGGCGTTCGGCAGCCTGCTCGCCGTGATCTTCCTCGGCGAGCGGCTGCATCTGTTTCACTTCGCAGGGGCCGGGCTCATCGCGACGGGAATCCTGCTGGCCGACGCGAAGCGGCGCGCCCGGGAGGCCGCCAGCGCCACGTGAGCCGTGCGGAACCGCGCCAGGCGCGGCTCACGCGCGGGTGCTCGTCCGGGATCACTCGCCGCGCCTGCCGGCCAGGCGATGCACCAGAGGCTCGTACGCGGTTTCGCGGGAGAAGCGGAGGCTCGCGATGAAAAGCGCCGCGGCACTGAAGCCCGCGAGCACGGCGAGATCGAGCACGGCACTGAAGTCCGGGTCGAAGGCGGCGGAAGGACCGGCGATCGCCGCGTGCTTGAGGAGATCCACACCATAGGTGAAGGGGTTGACGGCGGCGGCGAGCCGCAGCGCATCCGGCAGCATCTGCACGGGATAGAGTGACCCGGAGAGGAAGAACACGGGGAAGATCACGAAGTTCATGAGCGTCGCGTAGTTCTCGAGCGTGCGCGACCACGCGGCGATGAGCATGCCGAGGCTGGCGCAGGTGAAGGCCGTGCCGATGAGACCGACCGCGAGCAGCGGAATCGACAGCTCCGTGCTCACGTAGCCGAGGAGCGCGAGCAGAGCGAGCAGCATGAGCGCCTGCAGAATCGCCACCGCGGCCGCGCCGAGCGCCTTCGCGAGCACGATCCAGTGATGCGCGACCGGGGCGATCACGAGCATGCGCATCACGCCCGATTCCTTGTCGTAGACGGTCGCGAGCGCGGCGAGCACGGCGCCGAAGAGCAGCGTCATTCCGATGACGCCCGGCACGAGAAAGCTTTGGTATTCCGCGGCTCCGGCTCCGCGCGTTGCGGCGAACCCGGCGCCGATGACGAGCAGCCAGAGCAGCGGACGCGCCATCGCCGACACGAGCCGGCCGCGCTCGCGCAGGAGCTTGAGCGTCTCCCGCTCCAGCACGCCGAGTACGGGGCGCACGATCATGTTCACGCAGCCTGGCGCCGGTCCGTCTGGGCGCGATTGACCCAGAGGAAGACGTCGTTGAGGTTCGGTCGCCGCCACCGCATGGCGCTTCCGAGACTCGCGAGCTCGGCCTGCAGCAGCGCGCCCGGCTCGTCCTCACAGCGCAGATGCACGCGGTCGGCTTCGACGAGCACGGGCCCGAGCCGCGGCTCCAGGCGCTTCGCGAGCTCCGCAGGGCGGTCCGTCTCGATCTCGACGATGCAGCGTCCGAGCTGCGCGATCAGCGGCCCGGGCGCGCCGCGCTCGACGATGCGGCCGTTGCTGAGGAACGCGACTTCGTCGCAGTCCGTCGCCTCTTCCAGATAATGCGTCGAGAGGAACACGGTGATACCGAGGCTCGCGCGCAGCCGTCCGATGTGCCGCCAGATCGCGCGGCGGGCGGGCAGGTCGAGGCCGATCGTCGGCTCGTCGAGGAACAGGACGCGCGGCCGGTGGATCATGCCGCGCGCGATGTCGAGCGCGCGCCTCATGCCGCCCGAGAGCGCTGCGACCGGCCGGTCGCGATGCCCGGCGAGCCCGAAGAGCTCGAGCAGCTCATCGCTGCGCTGCCGGATCTCGCGCGAAGAGAGACCGTTCAGCCGCCCCGCGAAACGCAGGTTCTCCGCGACGGTGAGCCTGTGATCGAGCGCGTTCTCCTGGAACACCACGCCGATGCTGGAGCGCACCGCGAGGCTCTCGGTGCGCACCGAATGCCCTGCCACCCACGCCTCGCCCGCGCTCGGCCGGATGAGCGTGGAGAGCATGTGAATGGTGGTGGTCTTGCCCGCGCCGTTGGGGCCGAGGAGCCCGAAGAAGCTGCCTGCGGGAATCGAAAGGTTCAGGCCGTCCACTGCCGGCACGTCACCGTAGCGTTTGGTGAGGCCCTCGGCGCGGATGGCGAGTCCGTTCATGAGAGCGAAAGCATCTCGGAGTTGCGCCGGTCGCGGTAGAAGAGGACCGGCTTCTCCGTCACCTGCGGCTTTTCCGTCTCCTGCGGCTGCGCCGCGCGCGCGACGGCTTCCGTCACGAGATGGTGATGCGGCGAGAGATCGCACACGGGATCGGCGTTCTCGGCATCGCCCGTGAGGAGATACGCCTGGCAGCGACAGCCGCCGAAGTCCTTTTCCTTCTCCGGGCAGCTCCGGCACGGCTCCTTCATCCACCCGAAGCCGCGGAAGCGGTTGAAGCCGGGCGAGTCGTACCAGATCCACTCGATGCTCGCCTCGCGCACGTTCGGAAGCGCAAGCCCCGGCAGCATGCGCGCGGAGTGACACGGCAGCGCGAGCCCGTCGGGCGCGATGGTGAGGAACACGGAGCCGAGCCCGTTCATGCAGGCCTTCGGCCGCCGCTCGAAGTAGTCCGGCACGACGAAGTAGATCCGCATCCGCTCGCCGACGCGCTCGCGGAAGGCGCGTGTAACCTGCTCCGCGCGCTCGACCTGCTCGCGGCTCGGGAGCAGCCGGTCGCGGTTGAGCCACGCCCAGCCGTAGAACTGCGTGTTCGCGAGCTCCACGTACTCCGCGCCGATGCGCTCGGCCATCTCCAGGATCTCGCCGACGTGATCGATGTTGAGCCGGTGGAGCACGACGTTGAGCACCATCGGATAGTCGTGGCGCCGGATGAGCTCGGCGGCCCGCGCCTTGAGCTCGAAGGTGCGCGTGCTGGAGAGGAAATCGTTGAGCTCGCGCGTGCTGTCCTGGAAGGAGAGCTGGATGTGATCGAGTCCCGCCTCCTTCAGCGCGCGGATGCGCGTCTCGTTGAGCCCGATGCCGGAGGTGATGAGGTTCGTGTAGAAGCCGAGCCTGCGGGCTTCCGCGACGATCTCCTCGAGATCCTTCCGCTGGAGCGGCTCGCCGCCGGAAAGCCCGAGCTGCACGGCGCCGAGCGCGCGCGCCTCGCGCAGCACGCGCAGCCATTCGTGCGTCTCGAGCTCCTGCTCCACGCGCGCGAACTCGACCGGGTTCGAGCAGTACACGCAGTGGAGAGGACAACGGTAGGTCAGCTCCAGCAGCAGCCAGAGCGGCGGACCGGCTCTGCGCCGTGCCTCGTCAATCGGCGATACAGCGTTCACGAGCGCAGCTCCAGCCACTTCCGCTCGAGCGCGAACGCGACGAACGCCGTGACGTCGCCCGCGAGACCGGTCGCCTCGAACGTCCGTTCGAGATCGGCCACGATCTCCGCGACCGTGTGCTCGCCGTCGCAGCGGCGCATGATCTCGCCCGCGCTCGTGTTGAGTCGGACCATGCCTTCCGGATAGAGCAGCACGTGCGCGTTCTGCGCGGGCTCCCACTGGAGCCTGAAGCCCCTGCCCACGACGGGACGCGCGTCGGCATCGACGGTGCTCATGTCGTCACTCCGTAGCGCTGTGCGAGCGCGTCGTTCATCTGCCACAGCACGTCGAGCTTGAACTGCAGGATCTCGAGCGCGCGCTCCTGCGCCTCGCGCGTGACGAAGCGATCGAGCGTCACCTTGAGACCGAACTCCACGTCCCGCTGCGCCCGGCTCACTCGGCTGCGGAAGTAGTGCAGACCCTCGCGGTCGATCCACGGATAGTGCTCCGGCCAGTTCGCGAGGCGCTGCTGGTGGATCGCGGGCGCGAAGAGCTCGGTGAGCGAGGCGCAAACGGCCTCCTCCCACGGCGCGCGGCGCGCGAAGTTGACGTACGCGTCGACGGCGAAGCGCACGCCGGGGAGCACTTCGGTGAGACTCTCCACGTGCTCGCGCGAGAGTCCCACGGCCTCGGCGAGCCGCAGCCACGACTCGATGCCGCCGGGATCATCTCCGTAGCCGTCGTGATCGAGGATGCGCTGCACCCACTCGCGCCGCACGGCTCGGTCCGGGCAGTTGGAGAGAATCGCAGCGTCCTTGATCGGAATGTTGATCTGGTAATAGAAGCGGTTCGCGACCCAGCCGCGGATCTGCTCGGGCGTGGCGCGCCCCGAGTTCAGCATCACGTTGAAGGGATGATGGATGTGATAGCGGGCCCCCTTCTCCCGAAGGCGCGCCTCGAATTCCTCGCGGCTCCACGGAGTCCTGCTCAAGGGTCGATCTCCATGCCATCCCAGGCGACTTCGACGCCGCGGCGCGCGAGCTCGGCGCGCTCCGGCGAATCCTCGTCGAGAATCGGATTGGTGTTGTTCACGTGGATCAGGATGCGGCGCGTCGAACGCGGCAGCTTCCCGAGCCACTCGAGCATGCCGCCCGGTCCCGAGAGCGGCAGGTGGCCCATGTCGCGTGCGCGCTTGCGCGAGATGCCGAGGCCCACGAGCTCGTCGTCGGTCCAGAAAGTGCCGTCGACCAGCACGCACGCGGCCGACTGCATCGCGGCCCAGACGGGCTCGTCTATCGCGCCGAGCCCCGGCGCGTAGAACACCGAACGCCCGGTCACCTCATCGGTGATCAGCAGCGCGATGTTGTCGCCGGGTACCGGAGCGTTGCGGTTGGGGGAAAAAGGCGCGGGCTTGCTCGCCACGGGAAGCGCTCGCCAGCGGACGGCGGTCACGCCTTCGACTTCGAATTCGGGATCCTCGAGATCGATGCGCCGCCGGTCCACGCCGCAGTAATGCCGCAGCACTTCGAGCACGGGATTGCCGCGCGTGAGATCGGCATACGCGGCGTCCGTGCACCAGATGGGCCACGGCCGCGCCGCCTCGCGCAGCATGTAGAGCCCCGTCGTGTGATCCACCTGGGCATCCACGAGCACTATCCCTGTGAGCGCGGTGTCGCGGACACCGCGTCCCGGCTGGAGCCGCGGCGCGGCCTCGAGCTGGGCCCTGATGTCGGGCGACGCATTCACGAGCGCCCACGCCGCCGCGTCGCCGCCGCTCACGGCGATCGAGGACTGGGTGCGCGCGCGCGCCCGCAGGGTTCTCTGGCGCAGACCCGTGCAGTTCCGGCAGTTGCAGTTCCACTGCGGGAAACCGCCGCCGGCCGCGGATCCCAGCACCCTGATCTTCACGGTGGAGTGGGCGCGCGGCCCGCGAGGTACGGGTCACGCGCCCTCGGGCTTCAGCGGTTGGCGATGTACATCGTGATTTCCATGCCGTAGCGGAAATCGACCGCCTGCGGTGTTTCCCATTTCATGTGAGGCTCCTTCGATCGATGGTTGCGGCGGCGTACCGATGCCGCCGTGTCCCATCGTCCTCGCCTCCATTGCGATGCGGAACCGGGCGATCATGAATGTGGCCTCATGATTTTCATGAGACACGGGGAGGTGCTGCGCCGCCCGCGCACCGCGCTGCTAACATCGAAGCGCCCGTGTACGGAGCCGTCGCCGATGAAGCTGCGCACGCGCCTGAACCTCGTCGTGGCCGGCCTGACGGCCGCCTTCGTCATCGTGCTCGTCGCCGCGCAGTTGCGCACCGCACGCGCATCCGTGCGCGAAGAGATCGCCGCGGCGAACCTCGTGGCCGCGCAGCTCCTGAGACCGCTCGCGATGGTCTACTCGCGTGAAGGCGGTCCGCGCCTGCTGCTCGAGTTCCTCGACGATCTCGGCCGCGTGCGGGCCAACGACATATCGGTGCAGTCGGCGACCGGCGAGGTCTACTACCGCTCACCGCCTCCCACGTGGAAAGCCGGCCGTTCCGCTCCGAAGTGGTTCGAACGACTGCTCTCGCCGCCGCCCGCGCGGCAGGCCTTTCCCATGCCGGGCGGCGTGTGGCTCGTCGTCGAGGCCAACTCCTCCCGCGCCGTGCTCGATGCGTGGGACGATCTCATCCGCCTGCTCACCGTTGCGGCGATCATGCTCGTCGCGGTCAATGCGCTCGCCTTCTGGCTCGTGGGCCGGGCGCTCGCGCCTTTTCCGGTGATCGTCGCTGGGCTCGAGCGTATTCAGCGCGGCGACCTGGGCTACCGCCTGCCGCAGCTCGCCGGGCCGGAAGCGAATGCGATCGGCACTGCGTTCAACCGCATGGCGCAGGCCGTTGAGGACAAGGTGCAGGCCGAGCGCAAGGCGCGCGAGGCGCAGGCGCGTCTCGAGGAGCGGCGCGAGATGGCACACCTCGTGGAGCAGCGCGTCGAGGAGGAGCGGCGTCTCATCGCGCACGAGCTGCACGACGAGTTCGGTCAGTCGGTGACCGCGATCCGCAGCCTCGCGGTGGCCATCGGCGCTCAGGCGGAGCGGAACGATCCGGCGACGAACGAGGCGGCACGGCTCATATCGGAAGAAGCCGCGCGCCTGTACGATGCGATGCATGGCCTCATTCCGCGCCTGGTGCCGCTCTCGCTCGATACGCTGGGGCTCGCGGAGACACTCGAAACGCTGGTGCGCGACTGGCAGCGCCGCTATCCCACGGTGGCTCTGTCGCTGCGTCACGATCTCGCGGCGGACCTGGGACCGAGTCTCACGCTCGCCATCTATCGCGTCGTGCAGGAGGGACTCATCAACGCGTTGCGGCACGCGCGCCCGTCGCGCGTGGACATCGACGTGCAGGCGAACGGCGAGCGCATCCTGGTGACCGTCGCGGACGATGGCATCGGACTGCCGGCCGACTGGTCGCGGCCCGGTCACTTCGGTCTGCGCGGTCTCACGGAACGCGTGGAACGTCTGGGCGGCACGCTCTCGATCGGAAACCGGGAGCCGCGCGGCGTGAGACTCACTGCCGAGATTCCGCTCACGGTGAACGCATGATCCGCGTGCTCCTCGTCGACGATCACGCAGTGGTCCGCACGGGCTTCCGCCTGCTGCTGCAGTCGCGGCCGGGATTCGACGTCATCGGCGAGGCCGAATCCGGCGAAGCAGCCTGCCAGAAGTACGCGGAGCTCTCTCCCGACGTCGTCGTGCTCGACATCGCGATGCCGGGCATGGGCGGGCTCGAGGCGCTGCGCAGGATCCGCGCGCGGCATCGCGAGGCGCGCGTGCTCGCGCTCTCCGCGCACGACGACCCCACTCACGCGCGGCGCGCGCTCACCGAAGGCGCGCTCGGTTTTCTCTCGAAGCGCAGCGCGCCGGAAGCGCTGATCGAGGCGGTGAGCGCGGTGGCGGCAGGACAGCGCTACGTCGATGCGGACCTTGCGCGCAAGCTCGTGCTCTCCGACATCGAGGGCACGCGCTCGCCGATCGAGAAGCTCTCGGAGCGCGAGTTCGAAGTGTTCCTGCGACTCGCGCAGGGAGCGTCGGTGCAGAAGATCGCGGAAGACCTCAAGCTCTCCGCGTCCACCGTCGGCACGCACCTCTACAACATCAAGCAGAAGCTCGATGCCTCCAATCAGGCGGAGCTGACGCTCATCGCCATCCGGCACGGTCTCATCGAGGCTTGAATCCTCCGCGTGCGGCGCAAGCCGCCGGGGTGATCTATGCTTCGCCTTCGACCGCCGCGAGAAACCGGAGCACGTTCATGCCGAAGATCATCGTGGAGCAGGCGCCCAGCACCCGTGGTTCGGGCTATCCGGCGCCGTACGACGAACCCTGCCGCGATCGATTCCGCCGGCGTCTCGGAGACGCAGCGGGGCTCACACAGTTCGGCGTGAATCTCCTGCGCCTGCCTCCGGGATGCTGGTCGAGTCAGCGCCACTGGCATTCGGCCGAGGACGAGTTCGTGTACGTCCTCGAAGGCGAGGTGGTGCTCGTGACCGATTCGGGCGAAGAGGTTCTGCGCGCGGGCGACTGCGCGGGTTTCAGGGCTGGTGTTCCCGATGGGCATCACTTCCAGAATCGCTCCGAGCGCGACGCCGTGATCCTCGAAGTGGGCTCGCGGCGGCCCGACGAAGACGAAGTCGAGTATCCGGGCATAGACCTGCGTGCACCGAAGGGACGCGTGGGTTACGTCCATCGCGACGGGACACCGTATCCCGCCGCCAGGCCCCGCAATCCGGCAACCGACAAGTAGACGCCCGCGCAGCGGTCCGCAGCGTTCACGCGCCGCGGTCGTCGCCGATGAACATTCTCGCCGACCGGCTGTTTCCCGAGACGTTCCTCGTGCAGCCGATGGGATGCATTCCGCCCCGAGCATTTGCGGATCAGAAAAAGACCTTTTCCTGAGCGCCCGCAACCCGGAACCTTCGACGTGCAACCCGGCTTCGAGACCGATTCTGCGACTACAATGCGCGCGGGGTCGGCTGTCTGCAGTCCCGCCGCATTCGAATAAGTGAGGGGGTAATCACCGTGACTCGAACCTGGGTCTTGGGGCTTCCAGCCCTGCTGTCCGTCGCCTTGCTGGGATGCCAGCGCTCGAGTGAATCCGACACCGCTTCGACTGCCGCTCCGGCGGCCCGAGTGACCACCGAGCGCCTCCTCAATGCGGCAAACGAACCGTCGCAATGGATGACGTACGGCGGCACCTACGAAGAGCAGCGCTTCAGCCGTCTCACGCAGATCAACCGCGACAACGTGAAGGATCTCGGTCTGGTCTGGTTCGCGGACTACGACACGCGGCTTCAGCAGCAGGGCACACCACTCTTCGTCGACGGCGCGCTCTATGTCTCCACCGCGTGGAGCAAGGTCTACGCGTTCGACGCGAAGACGGGCAGGCAGCTCTGGAAGTTCGATCCGAAGGTCCCGGGCGAATGGGGCGTGAAGGTCTGCTGCGGCCTCGTGAACAAGGGCATCGCGGCGTACGAGGGCAAGATCTACGTCGGCACGCTCGATGCGCGCCTCATCGCGATCGACGCGGCGACCGGCAAGGAAGTGTGGTCCACCTACGTGCTCGATACGCAGCAGCGCGACGATCCGCTGCAGCGCTACTCGATCACGATGGCGCCGCGCGTCGTCAAGGGCAAGGTCGTGATCGGCGCGTCGGGCGGCGAGTTCGGCGTGCGCGGATTCATCGCGGCCTACGACGCCGCGACGGGCGAACAGGTCTGGCGCTTCTACACGGTGCCCGGCGAGCCCGGCAAGAAGGACGGCATGGTCTCCGACGACGTGCTGGAGAAGATCGCGCGTCCGACCTGGGGCAACGGCGACTGGTGGAAGGTCGGCGGCGGCGGCACGGTGTGGGACGCGGCCGTCTACGACCCGAAGACGGATCTCCTCTTCTTCGGCACCGGCAACGGCACGCCGTGGAATCAGGACGCGCGCGATCCGAGCGGCAAGGACAACCTCTTCCTCGCCTCGATCATCGCAGTGAAGCCGGATACCGGCGAGTACGTGTGGCACTACCAGGCCGTGCCCGCGGACACGTGGGATTACGACTCGGTGAGCCCGATGATGCTCCTCGACCTGAACATCGGGGGCAAGGAGCGCCGGGTCATCGCGCAGCCGAACAAGAACGGCTTCTACTACGTGCTCGATGCGACGACCGGCGAGCTGCTGCTCGCGGAGCCTTTCGTCGAGGTCAACTGGGCAGACGGCGTCGACATGAAGACCGGCCGCCCGCGCGTGAGACCCGAGGCGCGCTACCGGGACAAGCCGTTCAATCTGCACCCCGGTGTGCAGGGCGCGCACGGCTGGCACGCGAACGCCTATAGCCCGGATACCGGGCTCATCTACGTGCCGACGCAGGTCGCCTGGTTCCCGATGATCAGGGACAGGAACTACAAGCCGAGCGACGTCGGCTTCAACCTCGCGATCGACTTCGGCGCGCAGTTCACGTTCTACCGTGACAACCCGACCGCACCGAGCGGATTCCGCAGCTACCTCAAGGCGATGGATCCGGCGACAGGCAAGGAAGTCTGGCGCAGCGAGCTCAATCAGAACGGACCCACGGGCGGTGCGCTCGCGACGGCCGGCGGGCTCGTGTTCCAGGGCGACGGCAACGGCGAGTTCCGCGCGTTCGACGCGAAGACGGGCGAGAAGCTGTGGAGCTACGACGTTCAGACGGGCGTGATCGCTCCGCCGATCAGCTTCGAGATCGACGGCACGCAGTACGTCGCGGTGAGCGTCGGCGGCAACAACCAGCTCGACTACTACGCGCCCAATTACTCGCGCATGCTGGTCTTCGCTCTCGGCGGCACCGTGCAGCTTCCGCCGAAGACACCGTTCACTCCGCGCCCGCTCGATCCGCCGCCGGCAACGGCTGCCCCCGAAGTCGTGGATGCGGGACGCGATCGGTACTCGCGCTTCTGCGCCGGGTGCCACGGCCAGGAAGGACAGACCCGCGGCGCGAGCTTCCCGAACCTCACGCGCACGCCGCTTCTGCATTCGCAGCAGGGCTTCGATGAGGTCGTGCTGAAGGGCGCGCTCTCCGCGAACGGCATGGCCTCGTTCGCCGACGTGCTCGGACCCGAGGACACTCAGGCGATCCGCGCCTTCCTCATCCACCGCGCGAACGAGCTGAAGAACGCGCCCTCACCGTTCGGTCCGGGCGGTCAGCCGCCGCGGAGCCAGCAGCAGCACGAGGATCCCTCGGCCCGATGAAGGGCCGAGACTCTCGAGCGGTAAAAAACGCCCGGATGCCGTAAGGCATCCGGGCGAACTTTTCTTCTTCTTGGGAGAACGCTGGATTCCTCTTCAGAAGCGCCGCGTCACTCGGCGCGTAAAGCGGTCGACTCCGGTCCCGGGGTGGCGTTCGCCGCGGCGACGGCCTTCTGGATCATCGCCTGGATCTCGGGCACGTCCTTGTGGTCGCGGCCGCCCGCGTTGCCCTTGATGGCATCGAGCAGCGACTTGCCCTGGGCGTCGACGACGTCCACGCGCGCGCCGTTGTCGAGCAGGAATCTCACGACTTCCGTCCAGCCCCAGTTGATCGCGCCGTAGAGCGCCGTCTGGCCCTGGCGGTTCGTCATCGTGCTGGGACGGGCGATGCGCGCCGTGTGGCTCGACGTGTCGGTCGTGCGGGCGTTGATGTCCGCACCAGCCGCGAGAAGAACCTTCATCGTCGCGATGGCCCGCTGCTGCACGCCTTCGCCGTAGCTGCCGCGCGGATCGCGCACGGAAACGCCCATTCCCGCCGCCGCCATGAAGGGCGTCACGCCCATGACGTTCGGCAGATCGACCTGCGCGCCGTGCTCGAGCAGCAGCTCGATCGCCGCGTTGTCGAAGCCGATCGCCGCACGCAGCAGCGGCGTCGCGCCGGTCGTGAGCAGATCGTCCGTGAAACGGCCGCTGTTACCGCCGCGGCCCGGACGGTGCATGTTGAGCTGAGGATTCGGATTGACGCCTGCCTCGAGCAGCATGCGCGCGATGTCGAGCGCGGTGGTCTTGTCCGTTGCAGGCCTCGATTCCGGCGGCGGAGCCGCACCACCTCCGCGCGGCCGGAACGAGTTCATGTCGATCGCGATGTAGAGCGCCGTGCGTCCCCACCAGTCCCAGAGGTGAGGATTCGCGCCGCGCTCGAGCAGATACTTCGCGACGTCGTAATTGCGGTTGTCGATCGCCGTCATCAGCGCCGTGACCCCGTCCGGGCTCGGCTTGTCGATGTCGGCGCCGCCGTCGAGCAGCGCCTTCACGCATCGCAGGCATCCCGAGCGCGCCGCATAGATGAGAGGAGTCAGACCGCCGGTCGGACGGTACTGGGCGCGCGGCTCGGAGGTGATCTGGTTGCCCCAGTCGTTGGCGAAGGCGCGCGCGTCGACGTCCGCGCCCTTCTTCACCAGGAACTCGGTCATCTCGCCATGACCCGAGCCCGCCGCCCACATCAGCGCGCTCTGTCCGCGCCACTTCTCGCGCGCGTTCACGTTCGCGCCGGCTCGCACGAGGAGCTGCGCCACATCCACCGAGCCTGCCTGCGCGGCGAGCATCAATGCGGTCTGGCCGTCGTCGTTCGCGGCCTCGACGTCCGCGCCGGCCTCGAGCAGCATCTTCACGAGGCGCGCATCGGCGACCTTCACCGCCTCGGCGAGCGGCGTCGAGCCGAAGAGATTCCTCACGTTCGGATTCGCGCGCCGGTCGAGCAACGCCTTCGTGAGCTCGTGATCGACGTGGTACACCGCCCAGTGCAGCGCGGTCGTCCCGTCGCCCTGCACCGAGTTGACGTCCGCACCCTCGCGGATGAGCCTGAGTGCCGTCTCGCGATCACCGGCCTGAATGACATCCGCGAGCCCGGAGTCTCCGCGGGCCTGCGCGACGGTGGCGAGCAGACAGAGCGTTGCGATTGCCCAGCGTTTCATGTCCGCGTTCTGCCTAGACGATGTCGTGCGAGATCGTGTTGTGATGGGCCCACAGTCCCTTGTGCGCGGCATACACGAAGCGGTACGGATCCTGCCAGGTACGGCCGAGGCCCTCGACGACGCCGGCTTCGAACATGGCATCCGTCGTGTAACCCTTGCGCATGAGCTCCGTCATGCGCTCATAGATGCGCACCATCAGCTCGCGCTCCGCCTCGAGCTCCGCCCGGGTGACGACCGGGCCCCAGCCGGGCACGATCTTCGTGTTCTCGTCGGCGAGCGTAAGGAGCAGCGCCTGCGAGTCGATGCGGCCGCCGATCCAGCCGCCGGCGAACCAGTCGAACTCCGGATCACGCACGGGTGAGACGGCATCGCCGACCACGAGCACGTTGGAGTCGCGGAAGAACACGTAGGCATCGCCGTCCGTGTGCGCCTGAAGGAGATAGCCATATTCGATGCGCTCGCCCGGCACGGCGAGCTCGCCCTGCGTGTAGAAGGACTCGGTCGGCCACGCCTCCTTCGGGCGCGCCTTGCGATAGCGGTCCTCGGTCGGGACGAAAACGTCAGTCGAGAGACGCAGACGCGTCTTCTCGTGCGCGATGATCTTCGCGCCCGCGCGGCCGAAGACCTCGTTCCCGCCGGTGTGCTCCTCGTGGCAGTGCGTGTTGAAGAGCGTCTGCACGCGGTTGCCGCCGGGGAGCGACCTGAGCTGCGAAAGCAGCGCACGCGTGCGATCGTGGGCGCCGCTGTCGACCAGCACGAGACCCTCACCCGTCGACAGCGCCACGACGTTGCCCCCGCAGCCCGTGACGAGCGCGATCTTCTCGCCGAGCTTCGTGAGCGTGGGCGCATCGGCCGCGCGCGCAAAGCGCGCGAACGGCGCCGCCACGAGGAGGCCCGCGCAGCTCCTCAGGACCGTCCTGCGATCGACCATGCGGTTCATGACTGCTCACACGCCTGCGATGGGGCCGGTGCTGTCGGCGAACCTGTCCTGCTCGATACCCACCTTGTGGAGGAGCGTCAGGTGGAGATTCGCGAGCGGCGTGTGCTCGGGCAGCTCGACGTGGCGGCCGCCCTTGAGCGTGCCCCAGCCGCCGCCGACCAGGATGTTCGGCAGCGGATAGTTGTTGTGGCGGTCGCTGTTCGACATGTTCGATCCGTACATGAAGATCGCGTTGTCGAGCAGCGTACCCTCGCCGTCGGGAATCGACGCCATCTTCGCGACGAAGTCCGCGAAGCGCTCCATGTGCCAGCGCTGGATGCGCACCAGTCTCCTCAGGCGCTCCAGGTCGTTGGCGTGGTGCGAGAGCGGATGGAAGGAATCCGGCACACCGATGTGGTTGTACGTGCGGTTCGTGCCTTCCGAGACCATCATGTACGACACGACGCGCGTGAGATCCGCCTGATAGGCGAGCGCGATCAGGTCGAACATCAGCTTCACCTGCTCCGCGAAGTCGTCGAGCTCGCCGACCGGCGTCTTCGGGAGCTGCACGTTCGAGAGGTCGCGCGCCTGCGCCTTGTTGACGCGGCGCTCGATCTCGCGGACGGTCTCGAGGTAGTTGTCGAGGATCACGCGGTCGCTGTGACCGAGCTTTCTCTGCAGCTCCGCCGTGCGCTCGGAGATGAGGTCGAGGATGCTCGTCGTCTGCTGCATGAGCGCCTCGCGCTCCTCCGGCGTGTCACCTTCGCCGAAGAGCTGCACGAACACCTTGCGCGGGTTGTACTCCATCGGCAGCGGCGAGTTCGCGTTGCGGAACGACAGCGTCGAGCTGTAGTAGCACCCGCCCGTGCCGCCGCCGCACGCGGCGACCTGGATCGTGGTCTCGGAGGCCACTTCCAGCGAAGGCAGCGTCGTCTCCTGACCGATCTTCGCGGCGATGATCTGGTCGAGCGTCGTCGCCATCGAGGCGCCGCGCGAATCGCTCGCCGGCCGCACGCCGGAGAGCCACGTGGCGGGATTGAGCGTGTGCACGGATCCGGCGCACGCGGCGTTCTCCAGATTGCTGAAGGAGAGGACGTACCGCTTGTACTTCTCCAGCGGCTCGAGGATGTGGCTCAGCTTGAAATCCGCGCCCGAGCCGCTCGGCGTCCAGTGATCCATCGCCGGGCCGTGGGGCGTGTTGTGCATGACCGCGCCGTGCGGGATATAGAAGAATCCCACGCGCTTCTTCGGCGCGGCGGCGGTCTTCGCGAGCGCCGTGCCCGCCGGAATCATGGCATCGAGCAGCGGCAGCGCGACCGCGACACCCATCCCTCTCAGAACCGTTCTGCGAGAGAGGTGCTTCTTGGTCAGGAACATCGGTCCGGGCTCCCTATCTCAGTTGACTGCGCCGCCCCGCGGCACGACGGCGGCGACCTGCTCGCCGGCGGGTTTCTCCCCGTGCGGAACGGCCTGCATGCGGAACGCATCGCTCCTCACGATGCCCATCACGATCGACGAGAAGCGATAGTCGTCCTTCGCCGCATCGCGCACGATCGCGCGCACCTGCGGCATGTCGTGGTATTCGATCTCACGGCCGACGGCGTACATGAGGAGCTTCTCGGTGAACGCCAGCACGAACTGCTCGGGCCGGCGCAGCAGATCCTGTCTGAGCTCGACCGGACCGTTCACGAACGAGCCGTTCGGCAGCACGGTGCTGGCGTCGATCGGCTGCTCGGCCTGCGGGTCGAAGTCGCGCCACCGTCCGGTGACGTCGAAGTTCTCGAGCGCGAGGCCCAGCGGGTCGATCACGCCGTGGCACTGATTGCAGCTCCTCGTCGCGCGGTGCACTTCGAGGCGCGCGCGCAGGGTCGTCGGCTTCTGCCCCTCGGGCGGATTGAGATTGGTCTCGACGCCAGGCGGCGGCGGCGTGGCCGGCGTGCCCATCAGCTTCTCGAGTATCCAGGCGCCGCGCAGCACGGGCGACGTGCGATCGCCGTATGACGTGCGCAGCAGCACCGCCGCCTTGCCGAGCACGCCCCAGCGTGCACGATCGGCGAGCTGAACGCGGCGGAACTGCGTGCCGCGCACGTTGTCGATGCCGTAGTGCCGCGCGAGCCGCTCGTTGAGGAACGTGTGATCGGCGTCGAGCAGCCGCACGACGCTGCGATCCTCGAGCAGGATGCTCTCGAGGAAGAGCTCGATCTCCTTCGAGAAGTCCTCACGCAGCGCCGGCGTGAACGTGGGGAAGAGCTGCGGATCCGGATCCACCGCCGTGAGATCGTCGACGTTGAGCCACCGCATGGCGAAGCCGGTGACGAGCGTCTTCGCGCGCGGGTCGGCGAGCATGCGCCGCACCTGAGCTTCGAGCGTCTGCGGGTCGCTGAGCTTTCCGGCCGACGCGAGCTCGAGCAGCTCGTCGTCCGGACCGCGGCTCCACAGGAAGAACGAGAGACGCGACGCGAGCTCGAGATCGCTCAGCGGATGCACGGGCGAGTGGTCCCCGTTCTCCGGCGGAACGATCGCGCGGTAGAGGAAGTCGGGGCTCGCCAGCACCGCCGTCACGATCTGCTGAATGCCGGCGTCGAAGCCGCCGGGGAGCTTCCGCCCGGCTTCGAAGAAGGGCATCAGACGATCGATGTCGGACTGATCGACCGGCCGGCGGTACGCGCGGCGCGCGAGGTTCTCGGTGATGCGCCGGGCGCAGGCGAACTCCTCGTCCGGTGACCGCGGCTCGCAGATGAAGATCTTCTCGCGGCTCGGCGTCTTCGAGACGCCCGTCACCTTGACCGGTCCTTCGATCTCGATGCCGTCGAGCAGGCGCGGCACACGCAGACGGTCGAATGCGCCGAACATGAGGCCGCTGCTCTGGATGTACTCGTCCGAAAGCGCGCGGGCGCGCTCCACGAAGGTGACGACCACTTCATGCATTCCGGCCTTGACCTGCACTGGAATGCCGGCGAAACGCTCCATGAGCTTCGCGCGTCCGGCCGCACCTTCGCGATCGACGAGCTCGAGATCCTCCGGCCCGCCGACGTCGCCGCGGAACACTTCGCGGCCGCCGATGAGAATGACCAGCGTGTGGCGCGTCTCCGCGGCCTGCGGATAGAGGCCGACGTCGAGATCCTTGATGGTGATGCGGTACTCACCGTCGGCCGGGAAGTGGTGCTTGAACGACATTCCGCCGCGCGAGCCGAGCGGCATGCCGTCGAGGTAGGTGTCCTGCGCGCCGCCGGGCGAGGGATAGAAGCTCACCGAGACTTTCGGCGCGGGATCACCGACGGCGAGGCGCGCCACCGTGCGCGCGGCGGCGATGTACTGATCGAGAAACGCCGGCGAGACGCTGAGCGCCGCCGCGATGTTGTCGAAACCTTCGACCTCGATCTCTGGCGGCAGCAGCTCCTCGACTTTGATGTCGACCGCGAGCAGGTCACGCACCGCATTCGCGTACTGCGTGCGGTTGAGACGCTGGACGGGCACGTGTCCCGCGCGGGGAATCTGCCTGCTCGAGTCGAGGCTCGCCTCCATCCAGCGCACGAAGGAGTCGATCTCCTGCTGGCTCGGCTGCGGATCGCCCGGCGGCGGCATCAGCCGCCCGCGGAGCTTGCGAACGGTGGCTTCCCAGACCTTTGCATCCTCGGCCAGCGAGGAAGGTTCCATGATGTCGAACGCCACACCGCCGGCCCAGTCCTCGGCGTTGTGACACTCGGTGCAGTACTGCTGGAGCATCCCCCAGTGACCGCTGCCGTGGCCCGCTTCGTGAGCCTGGGCCTCGTCGCCCCGTGCATCGACTCCGATGGCCACGCCGGCGACAAAAGCGGTGCAGAGCAGCAGGTGACGACGCATGGTTCGTACGCAGAAAGCCAAGCCCATTCGCTCGTTACCGTCGGTTTCTGGCATCGCGGGTTCTACACCTCCCCTCGAAGGAGCCGCAATTCGGAAGTCACGGATGGCGCTGCGCATCGCCCGAGCTGCAGATTTCGTGTAACGGACAGCTCCGGCGGCGACCCTTTCCGCGCCCTCTCCTCTGCGCCCGGAGGCCCGTCCACTGTGGCGCAGTGCATACGCGGGGGCGCCGCCGGAGTTGTCGGTTGCATGCCGCATGCGGATGCTCTCCGCGTGCGTCATTGACGCCATAAATAAGAATGAGTCGCGCTGTTTCCCTGTGCGGCTCCTTCGCGTTCGTGCGTGAGCGTCTTCACGGCGCCGCGTGAGAGAGACGTCACGCTCGACGTAACCGCACCGCAGTTCGATCGTCGCGTCTTATGTCGAGCTGGTGCGTCGGTCGCGCGAGCCCGCTCCTTCACTCTCCCTCCGCTGCCTTCGCGTGATCACCTGCATCCGCAGCTTCGCCGATGCGCGAAGAAAGACGCTCCGTCGTTCGTGAAAAACCATGCGGCGGCGAAACTCTGAGAGGCGCGGCCCGTTGATCCTGTCATTCGAACCAGCGAGGTGCACGGCAATGGATCGATTGCAGAACCAGGGATTCGGTCGCGGTGGGCAGGAGCGTGGCTGGCGTGACGAGCGGTGGCGTCGCGGCCCGGGACAGTGGGGACAGCCGGGCCATCAGCAATTCGAGGATGAGGAGGAATGGCGTCAGGGCGGCGCTTACGGTGGTGAGAGTCAGTCCGGCAGCCGCTACTACGGACCGACGGAGTACCGCGGTCAGGGCGAAGAGTTCGGCGGCTACGGTTCGCAGGGCTCACAGTGGGGCTCCGAGCAGTACGGTCGTCCCGAGGAGCAGAGCCGATGGGGCCGGCAGGGACCGGGTGGAGAAGAGCGCTCGGGCTGGGGCCGCGCGAGCGAGTGGCCTTACCGCGGTGAAAGCTATGGCCAGGGCGAGTTCGGTCGAAGCGGATACGGTTCGACCGGATACGGCCAGGGCGGTTTCGGTCGAGGCGGATACGGCGAGAGCCGTTACGGCCAGGGTGGCTACGGCCGAAGCGGATATGGTTCGAGCGGGTACGGACAGAGTGGCTTCGGTCAGAGTGGATACGGGCAGGGCGGTTTCGGTCGAAGCGGGTATGGCGAGGGCCGTTACGGCCAGGGTGGCTACGGTGCGTACGCACACGGCCACGACTACGGGCAGAGCGGCCAGCAGTCCGGGCAGTATGGCGGAGGCTTCTACGGCGGTTACGGCGGACAGCAGTACCCGGGCGCAATGGAAGGCCGTCCGAGGACGCAGCGCCGCGGCCCGAAAGGCTATCAGCGCTCCGACGAGCGCATCAGGGACGACATCTGCGAACGGCTGATGTACCGCGACGATCTCGACGTCGAGAACGTCTCGATCGAGGTCAAGGAAGGTCGCGTGCGCCTCGACGGAGAAGTGCCCGAGCGGCGCATGAGGCACGAGATCGAGGACATCTGCGACAGCGTGCTCGGTGTGCAGGACGTCGAGAACAACATCCGCGTCAAGCGCGGTCTGCTGTCCTCGCTCTTCGGCTCCGAAGAGTCGGAGGAACAGAAGGCGTCGGGCACGCAGAGCGGTACGACGTCCCGCACTCGCGGCAGAGGCACTACGGGCCTCTCGGGCAGCACCGGCGACGAAGAGCGGACGTCGAGGCCGTCGTAGACCGCGAGCGTCAGGCCCTCAGGCTTCGGTCGCGGGCAGGAAGCAGGCGGCCGGCCGGCGCGATGCACCGGCCGGCCGCTCGCGTGTCGAAGCTCGTGCGTCGAAGCATGCGTCAAGCGCGTTTCGCGCTCATCGCGCCGTGCTTCTCTCTTTCAGCCGCAGGAGACTTGCGATGCCGGCGACGAGTTCGCGTGCCTCGAGCGGCTTCGCCAGATGCATGTGATATCCGGCGAGCAGCGCGCGCTGGCGATCCTCACCGCGCGCATATGCCGTGACGGCGATGGAAGGAATCGGCGTTCTGTCGGGCGACTCGAGCAGGCGGATGCGGCGCATCAGCTCGTAGCCGTCCATGTCCGGCATGCCGATGTCGCTGAGGAACACGTCGAAGCGCTGCCGGCACATGAGCTCGAGCGCCTGCGCCGCGCTCGATGCGGCCGTGACGCGCGCTCCCCGTCCCTCGAGAATCCTCGCGACGAGCATGCGGCCGTCCGCCTCGTCGTCGACGATCAGCACCGAGACGTCGTCGAGACGCGGAAGCGCGATCGCCTCCAGCGGGTCCGGCGCCGCGGGGTGCCGCATCCGCGCCTCGTCCTCACTGTGCACCGAAGAGACGGGCAGCGCGATGACGAACGTGCTGCCCATGTTCTCGCCGGGGCTCTTCACGCGCACCGAGCCGCCGTGCAGCTCCACCAGGCTCTTCACGATGGAGAGACCGAGCCCGAGGCCGCCGTAGCGGCGCGTCGTGGTCGCATCGTACTGGCGGAAACGGTCGAACACATGGGGCAGGAAATCGGGGCGTATGCCGATCCCCGAGTCCTCCACCGTGATCTCGACGTGCGAGTTCACGCGCTCGAGCACGACCTGGATCCTTCCGCCCGCCGGCGTGAACTTCACCGCGTTCGACAGCAGGTTCCAGAGCGCCTGCTGGAGGCGATTCGGATCGCCGCGCACGAGCCCGATGTTCGTGTCGAGCAGCGAATGGATGCGGATGCGCTTGGCGGTCGCGGACTGACGCACGGTATCGATCGCGTTGCCGATGACCTCGTGCAGATAGAGCGGCTGCACCTCGAGGTGGATCTTCCCGGAGATGATGCGGCTCATGTCGAGCAGATCGTTGACGATCTGCGTCTGCGCGCGGACGTTGCGCTCGATGGCCTCGAGTCCGCGCTCGTGATCCTCGCGGCTCACGCCCGGCTGGCGCAGCAGCATCGCCCATCCCTGGATCGCGTTGAGCGGCGTGCGCAGCTCGTGCGAGAGAGTGGCGAGGAACTCGTCCTTCATGTGACTCAGGCGCTCGGCCTCCGAGCGCGCGGTGCGCTCCGACTCGAGGAGATGCTCGCGTTCCGTCGCGATCTGCTTGAGCTGCGCCTCGCGATCGCGCAGGCGCTGGAAGAGGCGCGCGTTGTCCACCGCGATCGCCGTCTGCGCGGCGATGCCGAGTGCGAGCCGCTCGGCGCGCTCCGTGAACACGCCGGGCCCGGGATGACCGAAGAAGAGGCCGCCGATCACGTCTCCCCCGCGCGATACGACGGGCACCGCGAGATAACTGCAGACCGGCAGATGCCCGGGCGGCGTGCCTGAATACGGCGGATTCCTGCCGAAGCGCGGATCCTTGCGGATGTCGTCGGATCGGACCACGCCTTCGCCGTGGAAGGTCGGAGCGAAGATCTCCGTCGCACGCGGCGTCGGCAGGTGCTCGAACTGCGCGCGACTCGCTCCCGAAAGCGTGAAGAGTCGGTAAGACCGGCCCTTCTCGTCCTGCGCGTTGTAGAAGAAGGCACCGAACGCAGCGCCCGTGAGCTCCGTCGCGGCGTCCGTCGCGATCTGCACGACGCGATCCAGCTCGAGCTGCGCGGCGAGCGCCTGCCCCACGCGGTTCAGCGTCTCGAGGGCGCGCGCCTCTTCCTCCAGCGCGCGCTCGGCGCGCAGCCGCGCGGAGATGTCGTGCGCGATCTTCGCCGCACCGACGATCCCGCCGTCCGCCGCGCGGATCGGCGAGATGGTGAGCGAGATGTCGAGCCGGCGGCCGTCCTTGTGCATGCGCACGGTCTCGTAGCGCTCGATGCGCTCGCCGGCGCGGAGTCTCCCGAGGATCGCTTCCTCTTCGTGACGCAGCTCTTCCGGAATGATCGTGAGGATCGACTGACCGATCATCTCGTCGGCGCCGAATCCGAAGAGCCGCTCCGCCGCCGCGTTCCACGAGGTCACGATACCGCTCAGCGTCTTGCTGACGATCGCATCCTCCGAGGACTCGACGATGGCCGCGAGGTGCGCCCGGACCCGGTCGAACTCCGTCGAGTCGAGCAGGGCGGACGAAACGACCGCCGCTTCGCGGGAGGGGCTCACGCGTCTTTCGGAGGGCGGAGTCATGACGGGAGGCACAAGTGACTGATCGGCATGAATAAGTGGGTGGGAGCCGGTTCCGGCAAGAGACCTCCCGGGGACTTGTCGTGGTGGATGCTTGGGCGATGAGAGCAACGATCGTTCCCGGGCGGCGGTTTCCCGTTTGTAGACCCGCCCCGGACGGGACTATGCTTGGCTGGCGTCGATCCGACTCGGGGGATGGGAGTCGGCAGCCGTGGCGACGACCGTGCAGCGACGTTCGCGCGCCTCCGCCGCAAAGCGGTGGCGAGTCGGCTGCGGCGTGCTCGGCTCTCTGCTGATCCACGCTCTACTCTTTCTTATGCCCGGCCTGCGGTACTTCGCAGCGCCCGGTCCGACGACTTCCGCCGTCGACATCCGTATCGTTCCGCCGAACGAATCACTGGAGGCGGGCCGCGAGATCACGGTTCTGCCACAGCAGCAGACTGCAGAGCGCGCGATCGAACTGCCGCGGCCGAGCGAAGCTCTGCCGCAGGAAAGGCTGGACGAGCGCATCGCGCGCTCCATCGCACTTCCGGAAGAGCTGCTCGAATCGTTCGACTCGTTCGACCGGTCCGAAGCCGACGCGACCGAGCCGCACTCGGTGGAAACGCATACGGCGCATACCGGGATCGAGCCGGCGCCGGAACCCGGAACACCGGAAGAAGAATCGTCGCGCATCGAGCCCGTCGTCACGACGCTCTTTCCTTCCCAGGAAGCGCTGCTCGCACGGCGCGTGATGAGCGCGGCGAGCGAGCTCCTCGAGAACGAGGCCGCGCAGTCGCGCATTGCCTTCACGATCGAGAATCGCGAGTTCGTCGCGGTGCTCACGCGCGAACCGGCCTCGGACGGCATGGGCATCGAGCGCGTGACGGTCGAGGTCAGCACCGATCACGACGGCGCCGCGGTGCTCACGCGCATGCAGATGAAGCGGCTCGCGTTCTCTCACTTCACTCAGCTCGTGGATTACTGGGACCCGCGCGTGCAGATGCACGACGACGAGATCGAGGGACGCTTCCACAGCAACTCGGAAGTGCTGCTCCTCACCGACCGCAGGGTCGCACCGCGCCTGCGCGGCAAGGTGACCAGCGCGCGGGGCTTCCGCATCCTGAGCGACGACGGATGGTGGCCGCGCAGGAAGATCTTCGCGGGCGGCGCCCAGACGCGTGCACCGCGCATTCGGCTGCCCGAGCTCTCGCTGCCCGTCCCAAACGAGCACACGGCCCGCGATGCGGAAGTGCACGCGCTGAGCGGCGATGCGCACCTCGTCTTCCATGCCGACGGCGGCTACGACCGGCTCGATGTGGCTTCGCAGGCGGTGGAGCGCCGCCATCTCGCGCCCGACCGTCCCACCTACATCGTCGGCACCAACGATGCGGAGCTGCACGTGCGGGGGACGGTCAACGGCAGGGTCACCGTGTACTCACCGCGGCGCATCGTCATCGAAGGCGATCTCGTGTACGCGCACGATCCGCGTGAGGGCGGCGAGTCCGACGATTACCTGGGACTGATTTCCGACGGCACCGTCGAGATCGCGCCGGCGCGCGTGACGGGCCCGGGCGACCTCGAGATCCACGCCGCGATCTACGCCCGCAGGCGCTTCGTCGTGCGCGATCTGTACGCGCACGGCGGGACGCTGAGGATCTACGGGAGCCTGACGTCCGGCTCGGTCACCGCGACGGAGCCGCGCTACGCGACGCGCATCGAGTTCGATCCGCGCTTCGAGCGCGTCCGGCCGCCGGGCTTTCCTGAAACCAACCGCTACGAGCTCGAGGCGTGGGATGGACGCTGGCGTCTTGCCTCGTCCGACGATTGAGCCGCCGTAACTCGGATGGGAGCGGCCGCGACGCGCTAACGGGCTCCGCCCGCCGACGTCGCCGTTTTTCTGCGGGCGACCGGAGTCTCCTGATCCCGCGCGGGCGTCTCCGTCCCGGATGCTTCCAGCCGCCACTCGGTCGCGAGATCGCGGAGGATGTCGCACACGAACTGCGCGGCGGGCGTGAGCGCGGGGCTGCGCCGGTGGGAGAGATACATCGGCCGCATCAGCGGCACGTCTCCGATGTGGCGCGCCTTGACGATGCCCTGCGCGATGTCGTCGCGGATCACGCCGATCGGCATCGCGGCCACGGCGACGCCGCGCCGGACGGTCTCGAGCGCGCTGTGCAGCGAATCGATCTCCACCACGACGCGCGGCGAGAGATTGGCCGCAGTGAACACGGCATCCACACGCGTGCGGATGGAGTTCGGACGCCGCGGGACGACCCACGGCAAAGCGGCAAGCTCCTCCAGGCTCGCGTCCTCCCGCAGATCCCACGTGCCGGGATAGCTCAGCACCAGCGGCTCGCTGAGGATCTCCTCGCCCACGATCACGTTGCCGTCGGGACGCGTCGGGGAGATCGAGAGCTCGATCTTTCCATTCGAGAGCAGCTCGTCGAGCACGACGCTGCCCTCTTCCCGGAACTGCAGATGCATCTCGGGATGCTGCGTGCACACGCGCTCGATGAGCGAAAGACCGAAGCGCGAGAACATGGTCGGCGAGATGCCGAGCACGACGGTGCCCGAGAGCGGCTTCACCTCGCGGTGCACCGCCTCGCGCAGCTCGTCGAACTGTCGCAGGATGGACTGCGCCCGCACGTAGAGCACCCGTCCCGCCGGCGTCAGCTTGACGCCCGAGACCGAGCGCTCGAGGAGCTTCACCTTGAGCTCGTTCTCCAGGATGGCGAGCTGCTGGCTGAGCGCCGGCTGGGCCACGCCGCTCAGCGCGGCCGCGCGCGTGATGCTGCCGCAGTCGACGATCTGCACGAAATACCGCAAGCGCCGGGTATCCACGCTCCTTATCTCCTCTTTCGCCGCCGCGGCACCCGCGCTTCTGCTTCGCGAGGCAACCCCGTGCGGATCGATTATAAGAGTCACTTATGCGGGCAACCACACGGGCTGTTACCCGCGGCGTACCGTCGCCCGGTACGATTGTTCGATTAATTAAATCAACTGCTTCATCGATGCCATCCGGCGGGCGTCAGGAAAGGGGAAAGCAGCGCGTGAACGAGCCACCCGTGAGCGGCACCATCCGCAGGATCAAGGTGCGACTGCTGGTGCCGCTGCTGGCGCTGCTCTTTCTGAGCACCGTCGACCGGGTCAACGTCAGCTTCGCGGCTCTGCAGATGAACACGGAGCTGGGGCTGACCCCGGAGACGTACGGCTTCGGCGTCAGCATCTTCTTCTTCGGCTACATCCTCATCCAGTGGCCGAGCCTGATGCTGCTGCAGCGGGTGGGCATGCGGCGCTGGCTGTTCACGATCGCGCTGCTCTGGGGTGCGGCCGCGACGGGCATGGCCTTCATCCACTCCGCGCAGGGCTTCTACGCGCTGCGTCTCCTGCTCGGCGTCGCCGAAGGCGGCTTCGCGCCCGGAGTGATGTACTACCTCGCGCACTGGATTCCGAAACGCTACCGCGCCGGCGCCATCTCCAACTTCATGCTCGCGGTGCCGATGTCCGTGATCCTCGGCGGACCGCTCTCCGGATGGCTCATGAGCATGGACAATCCGGTCGACTGGGCGGGCTGGCGCTGGATGCTGCTGATCGAAGGCGCGCCGACGATCGCGCTCGCGCTCGCCTCGCCGTGGATCTTCGCCGACCGGCCGCGCGATGCCGCCTGGCTCTCCGAGACGGAGCGACGCTGGATCGAAGCCGAGATCGAGCGCGAGCAGGCGAGCCAGCAGGCGAGCGTCTCGGGGTGGAAGCTGCTGCGCGAGCCCGAGCTGTGGCTCGCGAGCCTCGGCTGGTTCGGCCTCATGGCCGGCGCCCACGCGCTCATCTACTGGCTGCCGCAGGTCATCCGCCACTTCGCCTCGGACACGAGCGACATGCAGGTGGGCGTGCTGAGCGCGCTGCCGTGGATCGCCGTCGGCGCGGGCATGATCGTCAACGCCTGGCTGTCGGACCGCGCCCAGGAGCGCTACCTGCACGTATCGCTCGCTGCGCTCTCGGCAGGAGTGCTGCTCGCGCTGACGCCGGTGTCGAGCACGGGCGCGATCGCCCTCCTGGCACTGATCCTCGCCGGCCTCTTCATGGGCGGCGCGCAGAGCACCTTCTGGACGATTCCGCCGCTCTTCCTGGGGTCTGCCGCGCTCGCCGGCGGGTTCGCGATCATCAACATGTGCGGCAATCTCGCGGGGCTCGTCGTGCCCTCCGCGATCGGCTGGGTGCGCGAGCGCACGGGTTCCTTCGACATTCCCGTGTTCCTCATGGCCGCGCTCTCCGTCGTCGCGGGACTCGTCGTGCTCTGGCTGCGCTCCCGGGACCCTGCGCGACGCGGAGCGCGGGCCATCATGGGTTCTTATAGCGGTGAGACGTAAGCGCTGTTACCCGTGCGGCGCGCCGCGTGCCTAAGATCGAGGCTCGAAGTCGCCCGCATCGTGGCGCAGTCAATCGGGATCCACCGTGTCGAGCTCCGCCGAGCCATACCCCGGCAACGAATACGATCCGACCCTGCCGGAAGACTTCGATTCCGCGCACCGGGTGTTCGCGGAGCTGCGCGCGCGCTGTCCGGTTGCCCACAGCAACGCCTTCGAAGGCTTCTGGATCGTCACGCGCTACGAGGACGTCCTCGCGATCCTCATGGACCCGCAGACGTACATCACGTCCGTCCGCAACGTCGTGCCGGGATCCTCGACGACCGGGCGCCGTCCGCCGCTGCATCTCGACCCGCCCGAGCACACGCCGTATCGGCGTGCCATCGATCGGGCGCTCGGTGCCGCGCGTATCGCCGCGATCGAGCCCTCCACGCGGCGCATCGCGGCCGATCTCATGCGCCGGCTCGTGTCGCTGCGCGAGGCGGATTTCGTGGAGGAGTTCTCGAGCCCTCTGCCCGCGTACGTGTTCGGCGAGTGGATGGGTCTCACGGAAGACCAGACGCGCGTGCTCTGGACGACGGCCAAGGTGTACGTGAAGGCCTGGGAAGCGTTCGACAAGGCGCGCGTGCAGGTCGCGAGCGAGCAGCTCTACAGCCTCGCGGGCGAGCTCATCGCCGAGCGGCGCCGTGCGCCTCGCGATCCGCAGGTCGACCCGACGAGCTCACTCCTCGAAGCACGCGACGCCGAGGGTCGGCCGCTCCCGGATGACCTGCTCGCCGGCTGCGTGCGTCAGGTGCTCGTCGTCGGGCTCGTGGCGCCGCCCATTCTCCTGGGCAGCATCGCCGTGCACCTCTCGCGCGATCAGGCTCTGCAGCAGCAGCTCCGCTCGGATCCCTCTCTGCTACCCGACGCGATCGAGGAGTTCCTGCGCCTCTACACGCCGTACCGCGGCTTCGCGCGTACCGCGCGCCACGAAGTGGTGCTGCATGGACGGAGAATCCGGCCGGGCGAGCCCATCGCGCTCGCGTATGCATCCGCGAACCGTGACGAGCGCGTGTTCCCAGATCCGCACGAGTTCCGTCTGCGCCGGCCGAACATCCGCCAGCACCTCGCCTTCGGCCGAGGCCCGCACGCTTGCGCGGGTATCTCGCTCGCGCGTCAGCAGCTCACCATCGGACTCGAGGAGCTCCTGAAGCAGACGAGCCATTTCGAGGTCTGCGGCGAGATCCGCATGAGCGGCATGCCGGAGCTCGGGCCGATCTCGGTGCCGCTGCGGCTCACGCCTGCGCGCTGATTCCGCGGCTCGCGCTGTCGGTCACCGCACGGCGCAGACCGTCTCAGTTCGGAGATCGATTCTTCGGCGGCTGCAGGCGCACCACGACCTCGGCTTTCCGGCGCGTGGCGTCGTCCGTTCCATTCGCGAGTGCGGCCTCGTCCTTCCAGCGCACTTCGTAATGCACATCGGTGAGCCCGGCGCCGCGCAGGAGCTCGGCCACCTGCTCGGCACGCCGGCGTCCGATGGTTTCATCCTCCGCCATCACCGTGCCGTTCGAGAGGAGCGATGCGGCACGGAAGCCCGTGATCTCGATGTGCTTCGCTCCGGTCTGCTTCACGTACTCGAAGATCTGCTGCAGAGACTGCGCGTGGCGGAAGACGACCATGCCGTCGAAGTCGTACCGCAGCGTGAACGTGCGCTCCGGCTCCACGGCCTTCACCTCGGGCCGCATGACGGGATCGCCGAACGCGAGCCGGCCGGCGCTCGGTCCGGGCGGCCGCGGCGGCTCGAACGGCAGATCGTAGCGATCCTCCGCGGGCAGCATGGTGTTGCACGAAGGATCGAGCTCGGGCAGCACCGACAGCGTCACGGGTTCGAGCGGAATGCCTCCGCACACGCGCGGCTTGTCGGAGACGACGCCTTCCACGAGCACCTTGTGGCCGAGCCACGGCGGATTGACCGGCGCGCTCACGTCCGTCTGGATCGTGAGAAAGTACAGCTCGCCCTCGTACTCGGCGAGCCAGCACGGCACCGTGCTCGTGTCCCGCACGATCGGACACGCGACGAAGTTGCGGTGATTCGCCGGAGGCTCTGCGGCGAGCGCGCCGGCCGCGCACAGGGAAAGCAGCGCGAAACCCTTTGCGAGATTTCCCTTCATAGGGCGCTCAGGAAATTGACCAGGTCCTCCCGCTCCTGGTCGGTGAAGCCGATGTTGTAGCGTCGGTCGTAGAAATCGACCACCTCGCGCAGCGTGGCCGCCGAGCCGTTCGCGAAGTACGGTGCCCGCGCGGCGAGCCCGCGGAACTGCTGCATGACGATCGTCCCGACGTCGTTGCACTTGCCGGAGATCAGCGCGCGTCCCGGATCCTGTGTGTAGAACACGCGCCCGAGGAAGGGATGCGGCGGCACGCCTTCCTTGCACGTGATCTTGAAGAGCGGAAGCTGCGGCTTGCGGTCGTTCCACGGGTCGAGTCGCTCCTCGCGCGCCCACGGCAGATTCGTGGTACCGATGTCCATCCAGCCGTTCGCGATGTCCATGCCCATCATGTGCATGCCGTGGCAGGTCGCGCACGTGCGCTTCGCGGGATTGCCGAGCCCGACGGTGTTGAGGTGCATCGAGTCCCGGATCCAGAAGGTGCGGAACATGAAGATGTCGTGCCCGCGCCGGATGGACTCGCGCATGCGGTTGCGCCGCGCGACTTCCGGATCGTCGGCGGGAGGCAGATCCTTCCAGGCCTCGCCCATCGGAATCACGAAGTTCGTAGTGTTGTTGCCGAGCAGGCCCTCACGGCCGTTGGCGACGTTGAACACGCCGAGGCCGGGCGGACCGCCCGGTTCGTTGAGATCGCCGGCGCCGCTGTGCACGGTCTGCGCGACGTAGATCTGGCGCTCGAACTCCACGATGCGCCGCAGGCGCGCGTCGTCCAGCCGGCCGTTGAACTGCATGTGAGTGATCGCCGCCTCGATGGCCTGCGTCGCGAGCGTGGGATTGCGCGCATCGGCCATGAGGTTCATCGCGGACGGCAGGCCCGTCTCCGGATCGCGCGAGGCCGGCAGGCCGTTCTTGCCGATGAAGGAGAACACGCCGAAGCCCTGATGCGTGACGTACCGGAGATTCGCCGCCACGCGCGGCCGGCGGTACACCGAGATCATCGGGTTCGGGCTGCTGAGGCCGTACTCGGGATGCGTGTTGCAGCCCGTCGGATCGCGCACGACCTCGATCGTGAACTCGGGCTCGATGACGCTGCCGTCCGCCGCCTTCGGCGGCCACGGCAGGAAGATGCGGAAGAGCCCGCGCTCGAGCAGCAGCGAATGCGATGCCGGATCGCCCTGGGGCAGGTGCGGGCAGTTCATGCCGTCGATGGGTGCGAAGAGCGGATCCTTGCCGCCCGTCTCCTCCCAGCGCCGGCGGATCGTATCCACCGACAGCGACATCGCATCGGCCGGCTGGTGGCAGGTGACGCACGCGCGGCCGTTCTGGCCGATGGGCTCGAAGAACGGATGTCCCTTCGTCTCGATCGTGCCGCCCGTGTTGAGCACGCCGAGCTGCCCGAAGGCGTTCGGGTACGTCACGTACCGCGGCAGCGGCACGCCGTCGCCGGGCGCCCACCAGCGCGATGCCGGCGCGGTCTGCGTCGTGCCGAGCGGTGCGCGCTGTGCCTGACGGTTCTGGTCGGGCACGTGCCCGGAGACTTCCGACTTCGATGCGCCCGGCACGCGCGAATCATCGCGTGCAGGGGCCGCCGCCGCGGCGAGCGCGGCGGCGAGAACCAGAGCCTTCAGGACGTGCGAGCGGTCACCCGCTCCGGACGATGTCGTGCGCTTCGTATCGGTCACTCAGAAATCGTACCGCAGGCGGACGCCATACTGGCGCGGCGGGCCGAAGATCATGCCGCCCTGCGCGCTCGACGCGTCCTGCACCTGCGCCGCGATGTACTCCTTGTCGAAGAGGTTCGTGACGAAGGCCTCGATGCGCAGGGCATCGGAGGGCTGCACCGTCACGCGCGCATCGGCGATCGTACGCGAGGGCACGACGGTCGCGTCGTAGCGGAAGGGCGTCGAGAGCTGCTCGTCCATGTACGAGACCTGCAGACGCGGCGTCACGCTCATGGAGCCCGTGAGGAACGTGTACTCCACGCCCGCGGTCAGCGTCATCTCGGGCGCGAACGGCACCGGCGAGCCCTTCGGCACCAGGCGGTTGGTGTTGGTCTGAGAGTCCGTCAGCATGGCGTCTTCCTTGAACTCGCTGTCGAGAACGCTCACGCCGAGGTTGAAGCCGAGAGCACCGAACTGTCCCTGCAGCTCGAGCTCGGCGCCGATGATCTCGGCGGGTGCCGCGTTGAGGGTGTTCGGCAGCAGCGTCGGCCCCACGGCGGTGAGCGCCGAGAGCTGGATGCCCTCGTACTCCGAGTAGAACACCGCGCCGTTCACGCGCAGGCGCCGGTCCGCGAGCATCGACTTCACGCCGAGCTCGACCACTTCGTTGGTCTCCGGATCGTAGTTCGGCAGACGCGGATCGAGGTTGATGCCGCCCGCCTTGTAGCCGCGCGAGAACGTGCCGTACCACATCACGTCGTCGCTCGCGAAGTACTTGAGGCCGAAGCGGCCCGTCACCTCGCTCGAATCGAGGTCCGTGGTGCAGGGGAAGCATCCGGGAGGCGGCGGTCCGGGGATGACGAAGCGCGTGTACTTCTGCTTGTCCTCCGAGTAGCGCAGACCCAGGTCGACCGCCCATGCGTCGGTGAACCGGTACTCGACCTGCCCGAAGAGCGACGCGGACTCGTTCTCCAGCTTCGTCTCGATCGACGAGTTCGACTGCACGAAGGTGTGCGTGTTGCGGTTGTCGCGCCACACCTGAACCGGGCTGCTTTCCTCGAGGTAGAACGCGCCGACCACCCACTGCAACGGTCCGTCGCCCGTGGAGAGCAGGTTCACCTCGCTCACCCAGGTCCTGAGGTCCTGATTGGTGAAGCCCACACGGCCGGGGAACAGCACGGTGTTCGCGCCGCTCGTGGGAAGCTCGGGCGGCACGGGGAGCGCCGTCGCCGTCCGGTCGCCGTCGGCCTGATCCGTCGTCCGGAAGTCGAGATACGAGGTCAGCACGCGAAGCTGCGTGCCGGCGGTGAGATCGAAGCGTGCCTCGAGCGAGGTGCGGTAGCCGTCCTGGTTCAGGAACGAGATCGCGTCCTCCTCGATGGTGAACGGATCGCTCGTCACCTCGTCGTTGCGGTTCTTGATGGCGTTGTTGTCGGTCTCGCGATCGAAGTACTCGAAGCGCAGATCGAACGTCGTGCCGTCGGTGGGCTTGTAGCGCAGCGCCGCGCGCACCGCCCGATCAGTGCCGCTGCCCGGCTCGCTGCCGCTCGGTCCGATGTTCTTCGTGAAGCTGCCGCGGTCGTCGTAGACGCCGGCGATGCGCAGCGCCAGCTTGTCGCCGAGCGGCACGTTCAGGGCACCGACGGTCCGGTACCAGTCGTCGCTCGCGACCGTCTGATCGAGGTATCCGGAAAGCTCTCCGGTTTCCGGCACGGGTGTGCGCACGTAGATCGCACCGCCCGTCGAGTTCTGCCCGGTGAGCGTGCCCTGCGGTCCGCGCAGCACCTCGATCGACTCGATGTCGAAGAAGGTCTGGGCGATGAACTGCTCGTGGGGGATGAACATCCCGTCGATGTAGTACGCCACGCCCGGGTTGGACGTGGGCGCCGACTGACCGATGCCGACGCCGCGGATGTTGATGAACGTCGAGCGGTTGTAGGTGTTGATCGCGACACCCGGCGCGACCTGCTGGATCTCGAGGACGTTGTCGACGCCCTGCGCCGCCAGCGCGTCGGCGGTGAGCACCGTCGCCGAGGTCGGCACCTGCTGCAGGCTCACCTCACGGCGCTCGGCCGTGACCACGATCTCCTCGAGCGCCGGCTCCGTCGTGCGGCTCTCCTGTGCATACGCCGCCGTTCCGCAGACCGCCGCCACGAGAGCGATCGGGAGCGAGCGCATCTCGAGAATGCGTCCGACGGGGATCTTGTCGAGTGTCATGATGTGCCCCTTCCGTTCGACGTATCGCTGCGACATGCGCGCTCGAGCCGCGCGCGAGTGCCGCAGAAAGCGGGGGGATTCTAGGAACGCGATTCAACGGCTGGGAAATACCAATTCCGTCTGGCGGCATAAGGCGGACCGATGCCTTGGTGCAGCACCCGAGGTCCCGCGACTGGTAAGCTGTGAGCGGCGCAGGGAGAGGTTCCCCTACCGCCATCAATCCGGCAGGCGAGGCGCGCGATGGATTCAATCCCCGTTGACCCGGCGAGCATCAGGGCCGTGCTGATCGAAGGCGCGGCGGGCGGCGCTGGACTCGCCGTCGTTGCTTTCCTGCTCTCACGCTTCGCGGACGATTTCATCGGACGCGCGCTGCTCGCGATCGTGCTCATCGCGGCTGCCGGGGCGTATCTCGGGTTCGCCTTTCAGTCAGCCCCGGACCGGAGCTGGATGCTGCTCGAGCTTCTGCAGGCCGTCGCCTTCGGCTCGCTTGCGCTCGTCGGCCTCCGGGGCTCGCCGTACTGGCTCGCGCTCGGATGGGCACTGCATCCGGTGTGGGACGTCGGCCTGCACTTCCTTGGACCAGGCGAGCGCTTCGCGCCCTGGACCTACGCGATTGCCTGCCTGAGCTTCGATCTCGTCGTCGCGCTGTACATCGTGCTGGCCTACCGCTTCGACCTCGTGCGCTGGCGCTCGTCCGTGTGGTGAGGTCGATGCGCCCGCGCGGGCACGCGCCTGCGTGCAGAGGAAGGGGCCCCTCGCGAAGAGGAGCCCCGGTTGCGCAATTCCGCGACGGATGAGCGGGCTTCAGAACTGCTGGCTGTAGGCCAGCCACCAGGTCGAGCCCATCGGGTCGTGGAAGAACTGGTTGTAGAACGGCTGCGCGCTGTCGCCGTCCGAGAGATCGAGCGGCGGATCCTTGTCGAAGATGTTGTTGACGCCGAGCTGGATCCTGCCACGCCACGGGAAGGCATACGAGCCGCTCAGGTTCACCGTGGTGTACGAGCCGACCTCGTCGACGATCGTCGGGTCGTCCGGCGTGAAGGATCCGACGTGGTTGACGAAGAGCAATCCGCTCACCGGACCGCGCGTCCAGCCGACGCTCGCATTGCCCTTGAAGCGCACGAACTCGCCGAGCTGACCCTCGCTCAGCACGTTGACGACCGGCTCGCCCTCGGCCTCCTGGATCTCGAGCTTATCGAGATAGGTCGCGCCGAGCCTGAGCGTGAACTCGCCGAGCCTGTCCGTCGGCAGGCGGTACTGCACCGTGCTGTCCACGCCGCGCGCACGCTGGAACGACAGATTCCGTGCCTGTGACGAGACGATATCGAGACATCCCGGATTCCGGCTCAGATCGCAGCCGACCGTGTCCCGCTGGATCGCGTCCGCGAAGGCGCCGGTCAATGCGTTCTGATCGAGGATGAACTGCTCCTCAGGCGTGTTCACGATCTGCTCGAGCTTGATGTACCAGAAGTCCGCCGACATCGAGAGCCCGGGCAGGATCTCCCACACGACTCCGAGACTGACGTTGTCGCCCTCTTCCTCCTGGAGCTCGAGGTTCGAGCCCGTGCGTATCTCGACCGACTGCACGACGTTGACGCAGCTCGGAACGTTCGGATCGCCGCGGCCCGTTCCACCATCCGCGATGCACTGGGGCGTGTCGATGAGATCGGTGAAGGCCGTGGTCTCGGCTCCGAACACGCGCTGCAGATCCGGCGCGCGGAAGCTCTCGCCCGCCGTCGCACGCAGCAGCAGATTCGGAATGGGCCGATACTGCACGGCGATGCGCGGGCTGAACGCGCCGCCTACGTCGGTGGCGTCGTCGTAGTTGTCGTAGCGGCCGGCGAGATTCACGCTCAGTGTCTCGAGAATCGGCAGCTCGAGCTCCACGCCGAGCGCGGCGTACTTCCGGTCGCCGCCGCCCGCCGAACCGCCGAGGCCCTCGACGTTGCCCGCAAGGACATCCGGATCGCGGCGATCCTCGAATCGCTGCTTGGCGTACTCGGCGACGACCGCGATCTGCGCCGGACCTGCCGGCATGTCGAAGACATCGCCGGTGATCTGGAAATCCACCGAAGTGATCGCCGACAGGCCGTCGGTCCGCGGCTCGACGCGGATCGCGTCGATCACAGCCTGCGGAATCGGCTCGAAGAGATTGATCGGATCGAGCGTTCCGTCGCCGTCGAGGTCGACGACGCCGGTGGTGACCGCCTGATCGAAGCCGTCGGCGCGGAAGAACCCGGTGCTGACATCCGTTATGCGCTGCTCCGCGTACTGCGCGCCGAGCTCCCAGCTGAAGCGCCCGTTGAAGAGATTCCCTTCGAGGCCTGCGACGATGTTGTAGGTGTCGTTGTCGATCTCCTCGCCGCGCGGGCCGAACTCGGTCGTGCGACGGAGCCAGAAACCGTCCACGCCGGCGGGATTGTTCGGATTGCTTGCCGGAACGATGGTGGTGTCTGCCGGAACGGGCTCGATCTGCGTGACCACGTTGCTCGTGAAGTACGTCGCACGGGCGAAGAAGTTGAGCGCATCGCCGACGACGGGCTTGTTGAGCTTCGCCGTGATCGAGAAGTGATCCATGTCGGGCAGAAGCTGGCGGTACTGCGCGCGGTTGAAGCGGCAGAAACCGTTCACGACGCCGGGACTGCCGCCGGTCGTCGCGCAGTTCGGCGCCGGCGTCACGCTGTCGTCCACGCCGATGAAGTTTCCCGGGTCACTGAAGGTGGAGAAGATCCCCGGCCCCGGGCCGCCGATCCCGCCCAGCACGTCGGAGCGTGCGTAGCTGCGATCCGCGAACATCATCTGGTTCTGCTTGAAGTACTCGAGGAAGAAGAGCGCGGTGCTGCCGTCCGCGCCCTCGAGCCCCGTCGCGAACTGCAGCCGCGTCTGTGCACCGCCGCCCTGCGTCGTGTCGCTGTAGCGGAGCGTGAGCTCGTCCTCAGTGGTGTCCTTGAGAATGATGTTCACGACGCCGCTGATCGCGTCGGAGCCGTAGATGGCCGACGCGCCGTCCGTGAGCACTTCGATCCGCTCGATCGCACCCACCGGAATGCTGCTGAGGTCGACGAAGTTGTCCGTGCCGCTCGCCGCAAGCGGAAAGACCGGCACGCGCCTGCCGTCGATCAGCACGAGGGAGCGCCCGATGCCGAAGCCGCGCAGATCGACGGCCGATGCGGACGGGGTGAAGCCGAAGGTGAACTGCTGATCGAATCCTCCGCCGGCGTTCTGCGGCAGGTCGTTCACCGCTTCGAGAACGGTGTTGTATCCCCGATCGGCCAACTCATCCGCCGTGATCGTGACCACGGGCGAAGGCCCTTCCTGATCGATGCGGCGGATCCGCGAACCCGTTACGACGATCGTCTGCGGCTCCTCATCGGCGGTCCGACCCTGATCCTGAGCGTATGCAGGCGAGGTGCCGGCGCCGCCCGCGACAACGGCCCCCGCGAGCAGCGCGCGGCGTACGGCGCGCGCGATATCTCGATTGGGATGCATGAGATTCCTCCAGAGAGAGCGGGCGAGGAAGTCGTGCGCGACGTCAGCAATTCTCCGTCCTGCGCTGTTGCATGAACGACACGGAGCGGAGGGTGCGTGTGCAGTGTCGAGACCGGCGGCCGCCCGTTCACTGAGCGCCGTATGCAGAACAGCAACGCACCTGGCGCACAGTGCTCGCGCCGCTGGTTGGCCAAGCACCCTGTCGAGCGCCTCGGACGCACGCACCGCACGATGTCGCAGCGATTCGAACTCGAGCACGAGCCGGAGCGGAGCGGGCGGCGCGAATGTTGTGCCAACGCCTGCGATGGAACTTCTGCATCGATCGGCATTTAATTACGCATCGCAGGGAAGCCGGCCGGCTGTTGCTTTTTCCCCAAGGCGAGTCTTCACGGATCCGGCCCGACCGAGACTTCCGCATGATTGCAGGAGGCGATCCATGTTCCTCAATCCGCTGGTTTCACGCTCCGTACGTCTGGCGCTTCTCGCCGGCGCGAATGCAGCCGCTCTCACGCTTGCACCACCCGTGAGCGCGCAGGACAGCGCTCAGGGCGAACAGGAGGAAGTCCAGACGGTGGTCATCACGGGCACGGCGATCCGTCGCATCGAAGCGGAAGGTTCGCTGCCCGTTCAGGTGCTGAACTCCGAAGCCATCGAGAGACTCGGTGCACCGACGATCGTCGACCTCATCCAGCGGCTTCCCACCGTACAGGGCGCGACTGTGGAGGCGGACGCAGTCGGTGCGGCAACCTTCGGCTTCTCCGGCGTGTCGGTGCACAACGTGGGCGAGAACCGCACACTGGTGCTGCTGAACGGCCGCAGGATGGCGCAGTTCGGCGGTCAGACGCTGACCGGTTTCGCGGCGGCAGTCGACCTCAACGCCATCCCGATCTCGGCCATCGATCGCGTCGAGATCCTCACCGAAGGCGCTTCGGCGCTCTACGGCTCGGACGCGATCGCGGGCGTCGTCAATTTCATCACCAAGGACCGTACGGAGGAGCGCGACATCACGCTCCACTTCTACGCGCCGGAGGACGGCGCCCGGGAGCGCGGCTTCAGCCTGACCGGCGGTTTCGGCAACTACGACGAGGACGGCTGGAACGTGTTCCTGTCCCTCGCCGGCGAGAAGCGCGACGAGCTCAACTCGGCCGATCGCGAGTTCGCGAGGTCGGCCATCGTGAACTTCGAGCACGACGGAAGGCTGTGGACGTTCTTCAACGGCTCATCGCGCAACATTCCCGCGAACGTCGTCGCCGACTCGGGAGCCCTCGAAGGCGAGACCGTCAGCCTCGACCTCCTTCTGAACGGCACGTGTCCCGAGGGTTCCGCGATCGTCGACAACGCCTGCTACTACGACTACGTGCGCGACATCCAGCTCTACCCCGAGCGGGAGCGCAAGACCGCGATCGGCTCGGCGAACTTCCGCCTGGGCGAGAACCACAACGTCTTCCTTGACGTTCTGTGGTCCGAGACGAAGCAGCTCTCGAAGATCGCGCCCGTGCCGGGTGAGCTGCTGATCAGGGCAGGCTCCGATCTCTTCAACCAGTATCTGGCGCCCATCACGGACGAGAACGGTGACCCGCTTTTCACGGGTGACATCGTCGCGCCCTATCGCGCGTCCGACCTCGGCCAGCGCATCAACGACGACGAGGCCGAGTTCTATCAGGTCGCGGTCGGCATCGAAGGCAATGCCTTCAACTGGGACTGGGAGCTCGCGCTGACCCAGTCTCAGAGCGACGTCAAGGGCAACATCTCCGGCTATCCGGGCGCCCTGGCCTTCGCCAGAGTGCTGGACAGCGGCGTCATCAATCCGTTCGTGGGCCCGGGACAGCAGAGCCCCGAAGGACAGGCGGCGCTCGCTTCGATCAACTACAGCGGCTACTGGGACGGCGGCACCTCGAAGATGCGGACCGCGCAGATCCAGGCGTCGCGTGAGCTGTTCGATCTGCCGAACGGCAATCCGGTCCTGTTCGCAGTCGGCCTGAATTACTACAGCGAGGATTTCCAGTCGAAGCCCAGCCTCTTCGCTCAGGCCGCGCTCGAAGACCCGGTCGCGGGCACGCCGGCTCCGGGAGGCCCCGGCACCGGCGACCAGCGCTTCGGCGACGCGGCGGCCACCATCCCCTATGGCGCCGATCGCGACGTGTTCGGCGCGTTCATCGAGGCTTCGGTGAAGCCGATCGACTGGCTGGAGCTGACGGGTGCCGTGCGCTACGACGACTACAGCGACGTCGGCGACACCACCAACTACAAGGCGAGCTTCCGCATCACGCCGACGGACCGGCTGCTGTTCCGCGGCTCCTACGGCACGGGCTTCCACGCGCCCACGGTTCCGCAGCTCAACGCTTCGCTGCAGAACTACGGCGTGACGGCGAACCCGTACAACTGCAGCCCCGCTCTGCAGCAGATCGCGGCGAGCCTCGGTGCGATCTGCCGTCCGCCACAGACCCAGTACGACGTCTTTGCGGGCGGCAATCCGCAGCTCGAGCCCGAGGAGTCCCGCAACGCGTCGTTCGGCTTCGTGTTCGAGGTCGCGCCGCGGATCTCGATCGGCGCCGACTACTGGTGGGTCGGCATCGAGAACGCGTTCGGCCAGCTCACGGAGACCGAAGCGTTCCAGCGTCCCGAGCTGTATCCGGATGCGTGGTCGACGTTCACGGACATCGCCACCGGCACGACGTACATCGCCTTCAACCAGACGAACATCAACACCGGCAAGGAGTACTACAGCGGTATCGACTTGAACCTGAATGGCGGCTGGGATGCTCCGTTCGGCCGCGTCCGCTCGCAGCTCGTGGCGACCTACATGATCACCAACAAGCTGCAGCTCGTGGAAGGCGGGCCGTACTACGAGAACATCGGCAGCTACTCCACGGAGCTCGACGCGCCGACGTTCCGCTGGGTCGGCCGTCTGATGACCTCGCTCGACCACGGTTCCTGGTCGCACACGCTGACCCTGAACTACCGCAGCGGTTACAAGGACATCGAGACCACGGTCGACGGGATCAACCCTGACGGCAGCTTCAACGGCGAGGAGGCGGACGTTCGTCTGGACGTGGACGAGTATCTGACCCTCGACTGGCAGTCGACCTGGAACATCAACGACTGGGTCTCCGTGAACATCGGTGCACTGAACCTGTTCGACGAGGATCCGCCTCTGTCGCTGACGGCGGCGAACTTCCAGATCGGCTACGACGCGCGCTTCTACGATCCGCGCGGCCGTGTGATATTCGGAAGAGTCGCTTTCAGGTTCTGAGGACGTTCCGGTCCTGACGCCGCGATCCTGCGGGGCTGGAGAAAATCGTTCTCCGGCCCTGTTCTCTCTGCCCGGAGGGCCCGGTGCTCCGACGTGCGCGCGCCGACGCGCGGGTGCGCTCACGGGCCGTGAAACGCCGCTTCCAGCTTCGCGACGTCGAGCTTGATCTGCCGCAGCATTTCCTGGGTGACCCGCCGCACGCGGTTCACATCCGGGTCCGCCATCATCTCGATGAGCACGCGCGGCACGATCTGCCACCGCACGCCGTACCTGTCGTTGATCCACCCGCAGGCCTGGGGCTGACCACCGTTCGCGAGCAGCGCGTTCCAGTACCGGTCGAGCTCCTCCTGAGAGTCGCAGTTCACCATGAACGAGATCGCGTCGTTGAACGGGTGATGCGCTCCTGCGCTCATCGCCGAGAACACCTGACCGCAGAGCGTGAACTCGACCATGACCACGGAGCCCGGCGGTCCGCCCGGTGTCTCGGCACGAAGCGGAATGACCCGATCGACGCGCGAGTCGGGGAACACGCTCGCATAGAAGCGGGCCGCTTCTTCCGCCTTCTCGGCATACCACAGGTACGGCACGATCTTCTGGATGGTGGGCTTGCTCATGACGTGTACCTCCGCCTCGTAGTCGAAGGAGGAAGCGCGGATTCGACAGCGGGTGAGCATGCGCGTCCTCTTGCGATCCCGCCAGTCCCATGTCGGAATTGCCCCGGTCTCGACTGAATCCCGTCTAGCTCGCACTGAGCGACATTGCGCGACTTGCGACCGACAATGGACATCGTCCCGGCCCGATTGAGCAACCATCGACTTCTCGGGAGAACGCTGTCCCGGCCCGAGCAGGTCGTCGAGTGGCTCGGCGCCGTGCAGGCGCAGGATTTCGCCGCGGCGAAATGGGCGGTGGCGCTGCGCATGAAGAGCGCGCGCGATACGGACATCGAGCGCGCGTTCGACGCAGGCAGAATCCTGCGCACTCACGTGCTGCGCCCCACCTGGCACTTCGTGCTGCCCGATGACATCCGCTGGATGCTCGAGCTCACCGCGCCGAGGATTCGTCCGATCCTGGCGTACGGCGATCGCAGAAACGGCATCGACCGCGCGCTGATCAGCCGCGCGGAGCGGATCGTCGAGCGGGCGCTGGAGGGCGGGAAGCACCTCACGCGCGAAGAGCTCGCCGCGGAGCTGGCGAAGCACGGCATCGAGGCGCGCGGGCAGAAGCTCGCGCACATCGTCGCGCACGCGGAGCTCGACGCGCTGATATGCAGCGGGCCGCTCCGCGGCCGGCAGTTCACCTACGCGCTCCTGGAGGAACGAGTTCCGAAGGTGAGGCGACTCACGCGCGACGAGTCGCTCGCCACACTGGCGCTGCGCTACTTCCGGAGCCACGGCCCGGCAACCCTGCACGACTTCGCGAAGTGGTCGGGACTTTCGCTCAAAGAAGCTCGTGAAGCCGTGGCGCTCGACGGGAGTGTCCGCGAGGCGCAAAGGGATTCCGGCATGTACCGGCACGTCCGCAGCACGTCGTCCGGCGCGGTACCCTCGCCGCACGCCCGACTCCTTTCTATATATGACGAGTACGTGATCGCGTATCGGGACTGGGACGTCCTGTGCGGGGAGCGGGGCCTCAAGCAGCGGCTCTTCGCCCAGGGCAACGCGATCCCGAACGTGCTGCTGATCGACGGCCGGATCGCCGGCACCTGGCGACGATCGCTGACGGAAAAGGAGGCGCGGCTTACCATCACGCCGCTCCGGAAGCTCACTCCGGAGGAGAAGGCAGCCGTGGACCAGGAGGTCGAGAGGTACAGCGAGTTCCTCGGCAGACCCGTGTCCGCTCAGCTCACCGCTGCCGCACGCGGATCCGGCGCGCGGAAGCGGAAGATCAGGCTGTACGTCGATATGCTCGAGCGCGGCGAGACGATTCATCCGCAGCGCAGGAAGTGATACGCATGAGCTCCGGACGCAGAGAACCACTGACCCGCCGCGAGCTGCTCGGCGCGATGACTGCCGTGCCGCTCCTCGCATCGAGCGTACTGCGCGCCGACGACAACACTTCTTCGGTGAACGAACTGGAGGCGCCCCCGCAGCGCTGGCTCACCGCCGCGGATCGCAATCTCACCACCGACTACGTCGTGCACTTCTTCGAGCTTCCCCGTCGCGGCACCGGGCCCACGACGATCTGCGTGGCGCCGGACGGAAGGCTCTGGTTCACTGAAAGCACCGGCAATCGCATCGGCTGCATGGCGCCTGACGGCAGCGGACTCATCGAGTATCCGCTCCCCTCTCCGGAGAGCTCGCCGCGCATCATCGCGCTCGGATCTGATGGAAACATCTGGTTCTCGGAGCACGCGGGTAATCGCATCGGGCGAATCACGGCCGAAGGCCGGCTGACAGAATTCGACATCCCGACGCCTGCCAGTCAGCCGCGCGCCATCGCGCTCGGCGCGGACGGAAATATCTGGTTCGGCATGTTCGCCGGCGGCAAGATCGGCCGCATCACACCGGACGGGCGCATCACGGAGTTCGCCATTCCGACGCCGGACAGCGGTCCGCGTGCGCTCGCGGCAGGACCTGACGGCAACATCTGGTTCTCCGAGTACCGCGCGAGCAGAATCGGCCGCATCACGCCGGACGGACACGTCACCGAGTTCGATCTGCCGCGACCGGACAGCGGCCCGGGCGACATCACCGCGGGGCCCGACGGTGCGATGTGGTTCGTCGAGCTCAACGGCGCGGACGGGCTGCAGACCGACGGCAATCGGATCGGCCGCATCACCATGGACGGCGAGGTCACGGAGTATCCGATGCCGAGCCGTACCGGCTCGCCCATCAACATCGCCGTCGGTCCCGACCGCAACGTGTGGTACACGAAGGGTGACGCGCTCGGTCGTGTTCTGCCAGACGGAACGATCCATGAATTCCCGGTTGGCGCGGGCGCGCGGGCGGTTGGCCTCACTGCAGGAGCGGATCGTCAGCCTCCCGACCGCCTCGTCAATCGCCTGTACTTCGCCGATGCCGGCAACGACAGGATAGGATTCTTCTCCTTCTCGTAGATTGCCGATTTCCGATGCAGATGCCGGGATCGTGTTCTGTCAAACACGCTCGAGCTTCGCGGAAAAACAGTGTTTACCGGGAGAAATATCGACGGAGTCGCTGCGAACGGCAGATAATTCGCACCCTCAACGAAGCCGCGGATCTCCAGCAGAAGAGTCAGGCACACCGATGAGCCGCTCCGCATCCCGTCGATCCCGCAGCGTGGTCTCCAGGAAGCGCGCGGCACGAGTGAAGCAGTCGGTCAACGAGCGCACGCCGCGAGCGGCGCGACAGGAGGTCGATCTCAGCCTGCTGCCGCAGCTCATCGGCTACAACCTGCGGCGGGCGCAGATCGGCCTGCGGCGCCACTTCGTGCGCACGACCGGCAAGCCCGGAATACGGCCCGGGCTCTTCAGCCTCCTCGTGCTCGCCGATGCGAATCCGGGTATCGCGCAGATCGAGCTCTCGCACGAGCTCGACATCGATAAGGCCACCATCGTCGCGCTCATCGACCGTCTCGAGCGCCAGGGCTGGGTCGAGCGACGCCGCTCTACCGAGGACCGGAGGCGGCACGGCATCTTCCTCACGGCCGAAGGCGTTCGCGGGCTCAAGGCCCTGAAGCGCGACATTCTCGAGCACGAGAGGCGCTTCGCGCGGCGCTTCACGGCTGCAGAGCTGCGCCAGCTGCTCGAGCTTCTGGCGCGGTGCCACGACTAGCCGGCATGCGCCGCCGGCCGCATCGCAGGCTTCAGGCACGCAGTGGAAAAAGTGAGGGAGAGGGGCCGGGCCCCTCTCCCTGAGAGACCGCTAGAAGCCCTTCGATTCGACGGTCCAGTTGCTGAGCTGACCGAGCTCTGCATCCGGTCCGACGAGGAACGAGAGCGCCTCGTCGTTTCCGTTGAGCGTTCCATCGAGCCACTCGACCACGGCCTGCACCGCCTGGAGCTGAACGGTCTGACCCGCGCTGCCGAAGAAGCCGCCGTGGCCGGCGGTCGCGTGCGATGCGAAGACCGCAGGCACCGCGGTGACGCGCTCGTAGCTTCCGACCGAGTTGGGATATGCGACGTCACTGGGCCCACCGGCGATGAACAGCACCGGCCCCGACAGATTGTCGAGATATGGGCGGCAGACCGCGAGCGGCCCGGAGAGGCCTCCGGTACTGTCGTCGGGGAAGCAGCCGCTGTTGAGACTGACGACCGACTTCACGCGTGGATCGTGCTCGCCCGTCCAGATCGCGTCGATGCCGCCGCACGAATGGCCCATCGTGGCGATCTTCGACGCGTCGAGCTTGTTGAAGTACTTCGCTCCGCCACGACCCGGCGGTGAGGTTGCCCAGTCGATCGCCCTCTTCAGCCGATCCTCGGTGGCCTGTGAGCCGGGACTGGAGTGGACGTCCGGCGCACCGTAGGCGATCACGACGAATCCGTGCGCAGCCACCTGTGTCAGGAAGTAGAGATGGCCATCGTTCGACGCTGCGCAGGCGCCGTTGCTCCAGACGACGATCGGATACCTCGTGCTGCCCGTCAGGTCTGCGGGCCGGTAGACGGTGTAGCCGGGAAGCCCCGGTGCCGCCTCGCGAACGACGTCGTAGTACTGCTCCATCGCCCGCGGTGCAGCCTCAGCGTGCGACGGCGCGAAGGGCGCAACGAGCGCCGAAGCGAAGAGAAGCGCGCGTGCCTTGTGTAGAGCAGGACGAAAACCTGTCATGACAGTCCTCCCTTTCGTGCTGAATCGCTCCATCGAGCGTCCTGAACCTGTCAGCGCACGGTCGTAACGACCTCGGCATCGATCGGCACGCCGTAGCGGTAGGCACCGGAAACCGGTATGCGCACGCCGGCACCCGGCTCGAGATCTCCGAGATCGCTCGCCCGGAACTTCACGACCAGCGTGTTCCCCTTGAGCTGACTGTCGACCGGCGCAGCGCCTGCGAAGCGGATCGAGGCCGGATCGATCTTGTCGGCCGAGAACTCCGATGCCGGAGGCTCGAGCGGAGTCAGATCGAGCTGCACGAGCTGCTGGCTCTTCCGCACGATCACCGCGGAGCGCACCTTCGCGTCCACGCGAGGGAAGTGGAACGGCCGCGCGAAGGGCACCGGCTCGTACTCGATGAAGCGCGGCGTACCGGAAAGCGGCACGGTGGCGGCCCTGGCATTGAGCGCGTCGGCGGAGGTGTCCGGCCAGACGCCGGTGATGGCGCGCTCCTGGAGCACTTCGACGGCGGTGACGACTTCCGGACCGTTGAAGCCGCAGTGCCCGGCGACACGCAGGTAGGTCTGGCGCAGATTCTCGGAGCCCGCGACCGCTTCGTAGGCCTGCTGCCCCGACACGGGCGAAATCTGGTCTCCGATGCCGTTCACCGTGACGACGGGCACGGTGAGCGGGTTGCTTATGACCTGAATGCGCGCCCAGCGGATCGCATCGGGGTCGGCGACGATGCGCGGCGCTGCGGCCAGCGTGTCGAGATCCGCCTCGAGGTCGAGGCCCGCCTTCTCGTACATGGCGCGCACGACATCCGCGTGCTCCACGCGCTCGAGGAGCTTGCGGTAGTCGACGCCGAGGTTCCAGGAGATGTTGCCGCCTGCCCGCCGGTTGATCTCGTTGCGGCTCGACATTGCCTGACCGACGACCGGCAGCGGTCCTCCCGCGAGGCTGTCGTACAGTCCCTCCTGAAGCGCGTCGTAGTCGTCGGGCGCAGGAATGGGCTTCGAGCCCACCGACCAGGCAGGGAGCTGTGCGATCGCCGCCGCGAGCGCGATGCGCGCCTTGCCTTCGGGCGTCTGCTGCGCAGCCTGCAGCATCGCGAGCCATGCCGGACGCGCGTTCGTCGCGAAGTCGTCGGGAACGTCGATGATCGGATAGCGATCGTCCCCCGGCGCGAGCAGCGTCTTCGCGACGAAGAGCGCATCGAGCTTGCTGTTCCAGAGGCCGATGGCGCCGGCAAGGCCTCCGCACTGGAGAACGGCGCCGTCGAAGACGTCTGGACGGGCCTGAACCACCGCTGCGCCAGTGTGTGCCCCGAGGGAGCTGCCGTTCACGAACACCCGGGCCGGTGGACCGTACCTCTCGGTGAAGATCTCGACGACCCGGACGTGATTCTCGATGGAGTCGCCGACGGACCAGCCGGTCACGGCGCGATTCACACCCGAGCTCGCATATCCGCGGCGCAGGAGCTCCTGCACCGTGGGGGTGTTACCTCCGTTCGGGGCGTAGTCGAGCCCGACGAGCAGGGTGCCGTTCCAGTTGTCCGGGAAGTCGATGCGCCAGGGTGTTCCGTCGGGCAGCACGCCGCTCGTGGTTTCGGTTGCCGCGTGCGCAAGGAGTGTGATCGAGACAAGGGCAACCGCCGCCAGCAGCGATCGCATCATGCGAAACAGAGACATCGTCGCTCCTCCCCTTCTCCGGTAAGCCGCGCGGCAGCCGGCGGCTGCTCGCGCCAGACGGTGCTGATTCAGCGCCGATCGTTCGCTCTGCGATTGGTATGGATGACTGACCTTTGGTGCCGTACCTCCCCGCGCATCCGTTTCCTCTTCGTGGAACCGACCGTCCGCCGTGCGCGATTCGGCGTCGGTCAGATCGTGCCGTTTGACTTGAGCTCCGCGATTCTTTCCGCGCTGTATCCGAGGATGCGTCCGTACACTTCCTCGTTGTGCTCGCCGATCGTGAGCGGCAGCCGCTCCTCGAAACGGCAGGGCGTGCCCGAGAAGAGAATGGGAATGCCTGCCGTGCGGAGCTGCGGATCGACCTCGTATTTCGGATGCCGGATGGACTGCACTTCGCCTCTCTCCAGCACCCGCGGATCGTTCATGGCTTCCTCCGGCGATCTCACCGGAGCTGCGGGAATGCCGTGCGCGCTCAATGCCTCGACGACTTCCGCGGTGGTGCGGCTCCGGCACCACTCTCCGACGATCGCATCGAGCGACTTCGAATTGGCCACGCGCGCGTCCCGCGTCGCGTAGCGCGGGTCGCCCGCGAGATCCTCTCTGCCCATCGCCCGGAACAACGCGGCAGTCAGCGAATCGAGCACGGCGACGAGGGCGACATAGCCGTCGGCGCACCGGTAGACGCCGAACGGGGTGAGCCGCGGCACCGTGAGCCCCGTTCTGGCAGGAACTCCGGCCAGGGACATGGCGTGCCAGTTCTCCATCGCCACGATGGACGTGAGCGCACCGAGCATCGAAACGTCGACGTGTGCGCCTTTACCCATCGTGCCGCGCCGGTGCAGCGCTGCCAGGATGCCGATCACTGCGAACACCGGTGCGACGAGATCGGCGACCGGAATGCCCAGCCGGACCGGAGGCGAGCCTTCCTCGCCGCTCGTCAGCATCGCACCGCTCAGCGCCTGGATGATGACGTCCATGGCCTTGCTGCCCTCGCTGACGCCGGCGCCGAAGCCGCTCAGCGAGCAGTACACGATGCGGGGATTGACGCGCCGCGCGCTCTCGTAACCGACGCCGAGGCGGTCCGCCGTTCCCGCGGAGAAGTTCTCCACCACGACGTCGCTGACCCTGACCAGATCCTTGAAGACGGCGCGCGCCTCCGGAGATTTGAGGTTGAGCGATACGCCGTACTTGCCCCGCGCCCTGCTGAGATGCGAGACCGATACGTCGTCCTCGTGGCGCTTCTCCGCCACCACGCCGTCACGGCCCACATAAGGACTGTTGTGCCGCGCAAGATCGCCGTGCTGCGGATCCTCGACCTTGATCACCTCGGCGCCTAGGCCGGAAAGGAGCAGCGTCGCATACGGCCCCGCGAGCGCACGGGTGAGATCTACGACTCGTACGCCCTGGAGCGGCGCGGCGGACGGGGTGGCCTGCTCACTCATGTACGCCTGATTTAAGCAGTTGCTTTAATTCCAGGCAAGCAGCCGGCGACTGCTGGAGAAAGAACGGGGTGTCCATTACGCTTGCCACCCCCCTGAAGGTACGGACCGGAAAGAATGCACAAGAAGACCGCCGGACGCGGCACCCGCGAGCGCATCCTCGTCCATGCAGCCAGGCATTTCGCCCAGAAGGGCTACAACGCCACCTCGCTCCGCGAAATCACGCGCGACGCGCGCGCGAACTCGGCTTCGCTCCACTACCACTTCGGATCGAAGGCGGAGCTCTACCGCGAAGTCATGGATCCCCTGCGCAGGCGCCTCAGCGAGGAACGGCACCAGGCCCTGCAGGCCATCAGCCCGAAGCTCACCGGCGCCAGGCGCGTCAAGGCCATCGTTCGAGCCTACGTAGGTCCGCACATCCGGCTCTGCAGCGAGCCGGAGGCGGAGAACTACCTCCACATCGTCGCGCGCGCGACGTCCGAGTCGCACTACCCGCCGGAGATCCAGATTCCCGCGGAGATCAACACGCTGCGCGGCCACTTCGTCCAGGCACTGTGCGATGCCCTTCCGGGCACGCCGCGCGATCTCGTGATCCGCGCGTTCAGCTGCACCGTGGACCTGATGGCGCTCGCTCCGGTTGACACGTGCTACCAGGCGCTCACGGGCCGCAGCCCGTGGCCGAAGGATCCCGACGCGCTCATCGACCTGGTGGTCGACTTCTGCACGGCCGGGATCCTCGCCGTCTGCAAGCGCTCCTGATCAGAAGTTGACCCGCACGCCCGCGTACCACTGCCGCGGCGGCTTGTAGGTCACCATCTGACTGTTGTTCGGCACGGAGTGCACGCCGTTGGCGACCACCGGCTCGTTGGTCAGGTTCGAGCCGGCCAGGAACACTTCCCACGCGCCGCTCACCGGCCGGTACGCGAGGCGCGCGTCCACCCAGTCGTACGCGCTCTGCGCCACCGCCTCGGTGTTGTCCGCGTCGATGTAGTACTTGTCGCTGTACTTGTAGTCGACGCGCAGATCGATCGCTCCCGAAGCGCCGAGATCGAACGTATAGCCGGCCGACACGTTGGCAGTCAGCTCCGGCGCGAAGGGCAGCTTGCAGCCCATGCCGCAGGCGAGCTGCACACCTTCGCGCAGCTCCGTGAACTCGAAGTCCTGGTAGCCAATCGCCGCACCCAGCCGCAGGTTGCTGAGCGGCAGGTACGTGAGCTCCAGCTCGAAGCCCTTCGACTCGCCGCTGCCCGCGTTCTCCTCGAGACGCACGCCGCCGAGCTCGGCCGAGAGGCGCGTGATCTGAATGTCCGTGTACTCGGTGTAGAACACCGCTGCGTTCGCGCGCAGACGCCGGTTGAGCCATTCGCTCTTGATGCCGGCCTCGATGGTCTCGAGCTCCTCCTCGTCGAAGGACTGCAGAGCCGTCGCCGTGCTGGGCCGGCCGTTGTAGCCGCCCGCCTTGAAGCCGGTCGACCCCTGCACGTAGAGCATCACGTCGTCCGTCGGCTTGAACTCCACACCCAGCTTGGGCGTGAAGATGTCCCACTTGTCCGGCGGCACAGGCGTCAGGTTGTAGGTATCGAAGCTGACGATGTTCCGCAGGGGACGGATCTCGAAGTAGTTGAACTCCTTCTCTTCGCGGCTGAAGCGCACACCGGCCGTGGCGCTCCAGCGATCCGTGAACGAGTACACGCCGTGCAGGAACACCGCGTAGCTCTTGTTCTCCATCAGACGCTCGCCCGTGCGGGAGTTGTCGAGGCGCGCGTTGTTGGGATTGCCGGGACCGCCGAGGAGACACGGGGCGGGGCAGCCCGGAATCGGCACCGGCGGAACCAGCGAGTTCGGCTCGGCCGCTTCGAGCGCCTCGAAGAGGCCTGCCTGCTGGCGGGATCTCTGCACGTCGCGTGCGGTCTCCTCGAAGTACCAGAGGCCCGCGACCCAGTTCAGCCGGTCGTTGAACGAGGAGCCCAGGAGCTGGAACTCCTGGCTGAACTGGTGCTGCGCGATGTCCACACCACCGGTCGCGACGATGTCGGCGGGCGTCGCGTCGCCGTCGCCCTTGGTCTCGACGCGCAGATCGCGGTAGCCGGTGATCGAGCGGAACTCGAGCGCTCCCACGTTCCAGGTCAGATTCAGCGACGTGCCCCAGATGTCGGCGTTGTTGTAGCCGGGCCAGTTCGCGTACGTCGTCCACGGCTTCGGCGCGATCCACTGCGCGCCGTACGTCGGCAGACCGTTCGGGATGGCGTAGAACTCGTTGTACGCGGCGATGTTCGGGCTCGGGTTGCCGGGCATGCCGACCATCTGGTACTCGACCGCGTCCTGCCGCTCGCGCGTGAGGTCGAAGGACAGAAGGGCCTCGAAATTGTCATTGGGCACCCAGAGGAACGACGCGCGGCCACTCTGACGGTCGGTGCTGTTGCCGGCACTGCGCGCTCTGTCGGTTCCGAACTGGTTCGGATCGTTGCCGTCGTACAGCCGCCGGTAGTAGCCGTCCTGCTGGCGCGACATCGCCGAAATGCGCGCCGCAAGCCTGCCTTCGACGATGGGTACGTTCAGGGACGCGCTGACGTCCTGCCGGTCGTAGCTGCCGAGCGTGAACTGGGCGACGCCGTCGAAGTTGTTCACGTTGGGCTTCTTCGTCGTCACGACCACCGCGCCGCCGATCGTGTTCTTGCCGAAGAGGGTGCCCTGCGGGCCGCGCAGAACCTCGATGCGCTCCACGTCGAGGAGCTCCAGCACCGAGCCGGGCGCGCGGGCGAGGTACACGCCGTCCACGTAGATTCCGACGCCGGGATCCTTGGTGATGATGAAGTCGGGCTGACCGACGCCGCGAATGAAGACCTGCGCGAAGTTGCCGCCGCCCGAGCCGTTTCCGGCGTAGGAGAACTCCATGTTGGGCGTGACGTTGGTGATGTTGCGCAGCTCGACGGCTCCGATCTCGTGGAGCGTCTCCGCGCTCAGGGCCGTGACGGAAACCGGCGTCTCCTGCAGGTTCTCGTCCGCGCGGCGCGCCGTCGTGATCACGACCTCGAGCATGGGCTGAGACTGGGCCGATGTGTCCGCGCGGGTATCGCTTTCGGCCGCCTGAAGGGGCGGCACGAGTGCCGCAACGCAAAGGAGCCCGAAACTGGTGTGTGGACGCCGCATCACTTCAATCCCCCGGTTGAACTGATCCGCGAAAACTGCGCACGCAGCTGCGCGCGCTCCGTAGTCGTCGTCGGCCCCTCGCCTTCCTGAAGTCAGGCTCACCCCCTTCGGCAGCGGCCCGAGCGTGAATCGCGAAACGGCGCCGGACTCTGCTCAGCCGAAGCGGCCCGCATGCCGTCCCTGAATGCGCGTCCCCGACCGGAATTTCATCACCTGCTTTAATCAGAAGGTAAGTCAGGCGCTCCGACCGTGTCAATTGTCACCATCAGCGTCGTCAGGATTGTTGACAATTCCATCTGAGCTTACCTAGGCTGCCGCGGCGCGGTGTGCCGCGGACGGGAAGAAGGCGCGGACGCCTGCTACTCGAAGGCGTCCTTGAGGCGCGAGATCGCCCCGAGTCCCTCGGCGATGTGCTCGCGCATGAAGCGCTCGGCGGCCTTGGGCCTGCCCTTCAGAATCGCCTCGGTCACGCGACGGTGGCCGGCGTTCGCCTGATCGATGCGCTTGGCGTTGTAGAAGCCCGTGAACAGCAGGCGGTAGATGGGAATGCGCAGACGCTCGACGAATGTCCGCACGTACTCGTTGCCCGATCCCTCGATGATCAGGCGGTGCCACTCGTCGTTGAGCCGCGCGAATCGCTCGTGGTCTCCCGTGTGCTCCAGGGAATTGAGCTCTTCCTGCAACCGTGCGAGGCGGCGCTTGAGCTCCGGTGCATCGGCGGCCGCGAAGTCGGCGGCCGCGAGCCCTTCGAGCACCATGCGGGCGCGGTACATCTGCCGCACCTCGTCGCGCGTGAAGTACTTGACCGATGCGCCGCGGAATTCCTCGATGGTGACGAGCCCTTCGGTCTCGAGGCGCTTGAGGGCCTCGCGCACGCGGCTGCGGCTGGCGTGCAGCTCGCGCATGATGTCCGCCTCGACGAGACGCTGCCCGGGAACGAAGCGACCCCGGCGGATGCGCTCCCGGATCCATTCGACGACCACGCCGACGGGGACGGTTTCCGTGCGTGCGGCGCCACGCTTCTTCGATCTGCTGGCTGTTCTCATCTGCATGGAGCCTCGCGACGCGCTTCCACGACCCGCGGCCGGATTGCGGACAATATGATGCAGGATCGCGTCGACGATCAACGCTCGCCGTCCGGAACGCCTGCCGTCGGAACCGAACGCGACGCAATGTCTGATGCGCAGACGCCGGCGCTCGAGCTCGCCTTCGCAGGCGATCTCGTGCTCGACGAGCCGGATCCCGATCACTGGTTGAGCGGCATCGCGCCTGCGTTGCACCGTGTCGATCTCGCCATCGGCCATCTCGAGGTGCCGCACACGTCCCGGGGCGTCGAGCGCGAAGGCGACGTTCCCGCTCCCGGCGCCGATCCGGCGCACGTGGCCGCGCTTGCCCGCGCGGGATTCAAGGCGGTCTCGCTCGCGGGCAACCACATCGCCGACTGCGGAGCGCCGGGCATCGAGGACACCATTCAGGCGCTCGATGCGGCGTCCATTCACCACGCAGGAGCCGGCCCGAATATCGCAGCCGCGCGCGAGCCGGCGATCATTCCGGTATCGAATCGCCGCATCGCGCTGCTGAGCTACAACTGCGTGGGCCCCGAGCTCTCCTGGGCAACGGATGAGCGGGCCGGCTGCGCATACGTGCGCGTAGAGAGCCGTGACGGCCGGCCCATCACTCCGGCGGCGCCGCTCGAGCGCATCGATCCCGCGTCTCTCGAGCAGATGGCGGGCGACATCGCCAGCGCACGCACCCGCGCGGACGTCGTCATCGTTGCGCTCCACAAGGGCATCGTGCACACGCGTGCCCGGCTCGCACCGTACGAGCGCCCGCTCGCCCATGCTGCGATCGATGCAGGGTGCGACATCGTGATCGGGCATCATGCGCACATCGCACGCGGGATCGAGATCTACAGAGGCAAGCCGATCTTTCACGGCCTCGGCAATGGATGCGTCGTGACGCGCGCCCTGTCGCCTGACCAGTCTCATCCTGCCCGCGCGGAATGGGCGCGCAGGAGGCGCGAGCTCTTCGGTTTCGAGCCCGATCCCGCGTACTTCCTCGCACCCTTTCACCCGGAAGCGGTGCATGGAATGCTGGGCTGCGTCAGACTGGAAAGTGACGGAACGATGCGCGTGGGTTTCGTGCCCGTTTTCATCGAGCCGCCGGGACGGCCCGTCCTCGCGTCGGGCGAAACGGCGAGGCGCGTCGTCGAATACATTCGAACCATCACCGTCGAGGCGGGGCTGCCTGCTCTCGACGTCGAGATTGCGAGCGAGGGTGTATGGCTGAACTGACCCGAAGACGCGAATCGCGCGAGCGGAGCGCCGTGTCGCGAGGTCCCGTCTTCTACATCGGCGGCGGCGCACTCCTTGCGGCCATGGGCATCGAGGCGCTTTCCGTGCTGGGCCGTCACATCGGCGTGCCGCTGCTCGGTGCGCTCGAGATCATCCAGGCGGTGATCCTGCTCGCGGCGACCTCGGCGATGCTGTGCGCCACCCTTGCCGGTGCGCACGCGACCGTCACCTTCCTCACCGATCGGCTGAGCGAAAGGCCGAAGCGCGCCCTGAAGCTCGTCTCTCACGTGCTCTCGGCACTGTTCTTCGCCGGCCTCACCGTCGGCGCGCTGTGGCTCGCGATCGAGTACTGGGACGCGCACGAGGTGAGCGAATTGCTCCACATTCCGTTCAAGCCGCTCCGGGTCGTCACCTTCCTCGTCACGGCTGCCATTGCCGTCGTGTTCCTGCGCGATCTCGTCCGTGAGGCTCGCCGATGAGCGGCGCGATCGGCGTCATTGCGCTGCTCGTGCTGCTCACGCTCGGCGTGCCGATCGGCGTCGCCATGGGCATGGTGGGCATGGTCGGGCTGATACTGCTCGTCGGCTTCGAGCCGGCCGTGATCAAGTCCGGCGTGGTGCTGTTCGAAACGGTTTCCCGGTACGAGCTCGGAGTCCTGCCGCTCTTTCTGCTGATGGCGCACCTCTGTTTCGCCGCCGGCGCGAGCCGCGACTTCTTCGATGCCGCTGCGCGCATCATCGGCCACCGCCGCGGGGGACTGGCGCTGGCCTCCATCGGCGGCTGTGCCGGATTCGGTGCCATCAGCGGCTCGAGCCTCGCGACCGCGGCCACCATCGGCCTCATCGCCCTGCCCGAGATGCGCAAGCGCGGCTACTCCGATGCGCTCGCGACCGGCTCGATCGCGGCAGGCGGCACACTCGGCTCGATCATTCCGCCGTCCGGCGCGCTGATCGTGTTCGGCATCCTGGCCGAGCAGTCGATCGGGACGCTGTTCACCGCGGCCATCGTGCCCGGCATCACGCAGGCCCTCTTCTACATGATCACCATCATGATCCTCTGCCGCTGGCGTCCCTCGATCGGCCCGGCGACGGAAAAGGCCTCGTGGGCGGAGCGGCGCGCTGCGCTGCTGCGGATCTCGGACATCGGGGGACTGATCGTGCTCGTCATCGGCGGCATCGCGCTCGGCTGGTTCACGCCGACCGAAGCCGCATCGCTCGGCGCCGTGGGCTCGCTCCTGCTGTGTGTCCTGCGCCGCAAGCTGACGGCACAGGCATTGCGCACGGCGCTCGCGGAAACCCTGCGCACCGCCGGCATGATCTATGTCGTGATCATCGGCGCGCTGCTCTTCTCCGTGTTCATGAGCTTCACGGGGCTCGCCGAGCAGGTGTCCTCCTTCATGAACGGGCTCGAAGGCGGCCGCATCATGGCCATCATCGCCATGACGCTGATGCTGCTCCTGCTCGGATCGGTGCTCGACGGTCTGGCGCTGATGCTGCTGACCACGCCGATTCTCCTGCCGATCGTCATCGACCTCGGGCTCTCGCCGATCTGGTTCGGCGTGTACCTCGTGCGCACGATGGAGATCGGTTTCATTCATCCGCCGGTCGGCATCAATCTGTACGTGATCCAGAGCATCGCTCCGGACGTGACGCTCTCACGCATGTTCAAGGGCGTCCTGCCGTTTCTCGCCGCGGATTTCCTGCACCTCGCGCTGCTGATCGCGGTGCCGGGCCTCGCGCTTGCGTTGCCCGAGTGGCTCGGGAGTTGACACGATGACTTCGTCCATCGACAGACTGATCGCCGATCCGCTTGCAGAAGCGCGCACACTCGCCGGTGCGGGGAAGCGCGTGATCGGATACGTCGGCGCCGACGTTCCACCCGAGCTGATCCTCGCGGCCGATGCGGTCCCCGTGCGCCTCAGGGGAATTCCCGGCGCACCGACACCGCGCGCGGATCGCTACGTGGAGCCGACCTTCTCCCCCGAGAGCCGATCGATCGCCGAACAGTGGCTGAACGGGGTCTACGATGCGCTCGATGCTGTCGTGCTGCCGCGCACGGACGACAGCGCGCAGCGGCTCTACTATTACATCTGCGAGCTGCAGCGCGGCGGCAAGTGCGGCGGCCCGCGGCCGCTGCTCTACGACCTGCCGCGAATCGAAAGACCGACGAGCCGCGAGCATGCGATCGACTCGACCCGGCGCCTCGCGCGCGAGCTGGGCACGCGTGAGTCCGCGCTCCCGGAGGCCGTGCGGCGTGTGGCGGAGCGGCGCACCGTGCTCGCGGAGATTCATGCCGCTCGCGTCGCGGATGAACCGCTGACCGGCAGCATCGGGCACCGCATGTTCCGCGCGGCGGACCAGAGCTGGTCTTCCGCGTTCGATCTCGAGCTGCGCAGCGCGCTTGAGGGTGCCGAACGGCGTCCGCAGTCGCCGCGCATCGTGCTCATCGGCAGCAGACCGCCGGACGAGCGCCTGCACGCCGCCGTCGAGACTGCCGGCGCCAATCTGATCGAAGAGATCGGTGAGGCGGCCGAGCCGTGGTCTCGCATTGCCGAGAGCGCGCCCACGCTCGAGTCCATTGCAGTCCGCTGCTACGAAGCGAGCGTCCGCGGGAGGAACCTGCTCAGGTCCGCGGAAGAGATCCGCAAGCGCCTGTACGACCTGCGTGCCGCCGCCGCCATCGTCTGGATGATCGAGGAAGACACCGGCATCGCCTGGGAGCTGCCGTCGCTCACGCGCGCGGTGGAACAGGCCGGCATTCCGGTGCTCGCGCTCGCGCGACAGCAGTGGGATGTGACGCCTGAAACGATCGAAGCCTGTGTCCGATTCACCCGGAGTCTGGAGAAGAACTGAAGTGATGCCGCTCAAGGATCTGCTCGTGCTTGCGCTCGATGAAGCCGCGGATGGCGCGCTCGCGCGCTTTCTGCAGAGCATGGGTGCGAGGATCCAGCGCATCCGGCTCGACGAGCTCGGCGAGCGTCTCGCGGAGGCGGACTTCCTCATCGATCGCCTGGGGCTCGCGCTGCTCAGCGATGCCGGATGGCCGCAGGAGACGATCGAGGCCCGCAATCGCCGGCTGATCCATGTCTCGGTCACGGCTTTCGGCAGCTACGGTCCGCGCGCCCGCTGGCGAGGCTCCGAGCTCGTGGCGTCCGCAATGGGCGGAACGCTGCGGCTCACCGGCGAGCCCGATCGTCCGCCCGTGAAGGAAGCGCTCGATGCCTGCTGGTTCCACGCCGAGATGGCCGCGGCGGCCGGCGCGATGGCGGCGCTGTACGAGCGCGAGTCGACCGGCCTCGGTCAGCACGTCGACGTCTCCGTGCAGGAGGTCGCCTTCTCGCGCAACGTGAACGGCGTGCTCGTGTGGCAGTTCGACCGGCGCAAGCTCCACCGCGTCGGCGGTGCGCTGAACTACGGTAAGGCGACCGTGCGCTGCATCTGGAAGCTTGCGGACGGATACTGCTTCCACTCGCTCATGACCGGGCGCTTCGGCGCGCCCGCGAATCAGGCGCTCAGCGACTGGATGGACGAGGTCGGCATCGACAACCCGATGCGCGGCACGGACTGGACGCGCTACGACCGCTCGGCGCTCGATCCGGAGACGCGCGCACGGTGGGAAGCGGCGATGGCCGCGTTCTTCGCCACGCGCACGCGCGCGGAGATCCGTACCGAAGGCCGGCGCAGAGGGATCAACGCGACGGTCATCGCGGAACCGGCGGACGTGCTCGCCGATCCGCACCTCGAGGCGCGAGGCTTCTGGAAGGAATGCGACGGGCGGCGCGTGCCCGGCCGCTTCGTGCACATCCGCTCCGCGGACACTGCTGCATCCGCTGCGAAATCCTCGAACGACGCAGGCCCACGCCGCGGCTCGCGTCCCGGTCCACTTTCCGGCGTGCGGGTGCTCGACTTCTCCTGGGCGCTCGTCGGATCCATCAGCACGAAGATCCTCGGCGATCTCGGCTGCGAAGTCGTCAAGGTGGAATCGCGTACCCGTCCGTGTCTTTCGCGCATCGACGTGCAGGTGAGCGTGTCGAGTAGCTGGAGCCTCGACGACAAGCCCTGGTTCGCTCATCTCAACACGTCGAAGCGGAGCCTTTCGCTCGACATGAAGCGCCCGGAGAGCCGCGAGGTGCTCGCTCCGCTCATCGAATGGGCGGACGTGGTCGTCGAGAACTTCTCGCCCGGGACGATGGCGAAGCTCGGACTCGATTACGACGCGCTCGCGAAGATCAATCCCCGCATCGTCATGGTGTCGGGCAGCGTCTACGGTCAGACGGGTCCGCTCGCCCGGGAATGGGGCGTGGACGGCACGGGCGCGGCTCTCTCGGGACGCACGTATCTCACCGGCTGGCCGGATCGCGACCCGGTGATTCCAGGCGCCGTGCCGTATGGCGACGTCATCGTGCCGTACGTGATGGCGGCTGCCGCCTGCGCCGCGCTGACCCACCGGCGCCGCACCGGCAGGGGATGTCACATCGACGCATCGATGTACGAGATCTGCGTGCAGCAGATGCATGCGGCGATCGTCGCTGCGGCCAAAGGTGAGCGGCCTCGACGGATGGGCAACGACGATCCCGCGATGTTCCATCAGGGCGTCTATCCCACGCGCGGCGAGGATCGCTGGATCGCCATCTCGCTTCACTCGGAATCCGACTGGCAGCGCCTCTGCTCGCTCGCGAAGCTGGATCCGGCGAAATCCCCTCGCGAGAGCGAGGAAGCGCTGGCCGCATGGACGCGCGAGCAGCGGGATTTCGATCTGATGGAACAGTTGCAGACACAGGGCATCGCCGCCGGCGTCGTGCAGGATATCGAGGATCTGGTCGAGCGCGATCCGCAGCTTCGCGTACGGCAGGCGCTGATCACCCTCGATCATCCCGTTCTCGGCCCCTTCGCCCACGTGCGCACGCCGATCGATCTGTCGCGTGCCACCGTGGCGCCGCTCCGTGCGCCGCTCATGGGCGAGCACAACCGTGAGATCGCGAGCAGCCTGTGCGGCCTTCCGGCCGAACGCATCGAGCAGCTCGAAGCGATGGGAGTCTTCAAATGAGTACCCAGGCGCCACACGGCGGCGGAAGGCGCAGCCGCAAGGATCTCGAGTGCACCGCGGCGGCCACCGCGTACCAGCGCGCGTTCGTCGCCGATCTCAGGCGCAGGGTCGTCGACAACGGCGAGCCCTTCGTCATCGCGCAGGCGGACACGCCGCACGAGATCTTCCACGTCATGGACATTCCGCTGATCACCAATCAGTGGTGGTCGGCGTACATCTCGGCGAAGCAGCTCTCGCCGCGCTACTTTCAGGTGCTGGAGCAGCTCGGCTATCCCGCCAACAGCTGCAGGTACTGCTCCCTGGGTCTCGCCTGCACGCTCGACGGTGATCCTTCGACCGCGCCCTGGGGCGGCCTGCCGAAACCCACGGTGCTGGTCGCGAGGGTGACGTGCGAGTGCATCGAGCACGTCTTCGGCCAGTGGGCGAAGGCGCTCGGCACGGAGTTCTTCCCGCTCGAAGCGCCCGGCTGGACTCACAAGGACCCTCGGTGGTTCACGCGGTCGAACCAGAAGTGGGAGGAGGTCTACGAGGAGCGCCGCATCGAGCTCCTCGTGCGCGAGATGCGCGAGCTCATCGCGTTCCTGGAGAAGCGCACCGGCAGACGCTTCGACGAAGAGAAGTTCGTGAGCCTCATGCACGCGATCAACGAGCAGGAGGCGTACCTCGCCGACGCCGCGCGCCTGATCGGCGAGGCCCGGCCCTGCCCGGTGTCGATCGCCGAGCAGATGCCCAACACGATGATTCCGCAGTGGCACCGCGGATCGCCGTGGGCCGTGGCGCACGCGAAGCGTTTCCGCGACGAGGTCGCGCAGCGCATCGCCGCCGGCGCAGGCGTCAGCAGCAACGAGCGATGCCGGATGATGTGGATCGGTGCGGGCCTCTGGCACGACACCGGCTTCTACAGCGACCTCGAGGAGAAGTACGGCGCGGTGTTCGTGTGGTCGATGTACACACCGTTCGCGGGCCCGCAGTACATCCGCGAGCTGCACGACAGACCGCTGCACGCGCTGGCGAGCCGCATCTGCTCGATGAACGAGGTGCTGCACCTGCCGCCCTGGATGAACGAATGGATGGTGAGCGAGGCGAAGCGCTGCGGCATCGACGCGGCGGTGATGCTCGTGCCTCCGGACAACCGCCTGTCTCAGTCCGGCACGCGCCTGACGCAGCTTGCCCTCGAGGAGGCGGGCGTCCCGACGCTGACGCTCTCCGCCGACATGGTCGACGCGCAGGGCTGGAGCCACGAGCGCATGGTGGAGCACGTCGCGGACTTCCTGCGCAGGAACGGGCTCGTCCGATGAGAGCGCTGGTTCTTCTCGCCGTGCTGCTGATTGCCGGATGCGCGGAACGGAGCGCTCCGGGCGTAACGGTGCTGACCTACGCGACGCCCTACGCGCCCACTCATCCCTTCAGCCGTGCGGATCGCGACTGGATGGACTGGGTGGAACGCGAATCCGGAGGCCGGGTGCGGATCGTCCCGTTCTGGTCCGGCTCCGTCCTCTCCTCCGAGCACTCGATGACGGAGCTGCGCCACGGCCTCGTCGACATCGGCACCATCACGCCGATCTACGCGCGCGGGGGCGCGCATCTGCACCGCGCGCAGTCCGGGTTCTACGGCGGCACGAGCACGATACCTCAGCAGCTCGCGCTGTACCGCTGCATGCAGGCCGCGGATCCGCAGTTCGCGAAGGAGCTGCAGGGCCTGAAGGTCCTCGCGGTTCAGGGCGGCAACCTCCCCGGCATCGTCACTCGCGACCGCCCGGTGCGCAGGCTCGAGGACCTGCAGGGCTTGCGGCTCCGCGCACCGTCCGAGCTGCTCTCCGTTCTGCGGCACCTGGGCGCGGATCCCGTCGACATGCCCATGAGCGAGGTCTACTCGGCCCTCGCGAAAGGCGTGCTCGACGGTGTGGTCGCGCCCGCGGACACGCTGCGTTCCCTGCACTTCGCCGAAGTGGCACGCTACTTCAACGCGATGGGCATTCCGCGCGGCGCCTATGCGGCGCGCGCCATGGGCGAGCGCCGCTGGCGGTCGCTCGACCCCGAGCTGCAGCAGCTCCTCGAGCGCAGCATCGAGGTGTGGGAGCGCGCGCTCGAAGCCCGCATCCTCGCCGCCGAAGAGGCAGGGCTGCGCGCCGGCCGCGAGCACGGCATCGAGTTCTACCAGATGCCGGCCGAGGATGTTGCCCGCTTCCTGAAGATCTACGAGAGCGACGCCGAAGCGCGCGCACGTTCGCTCGCGCGTTTCGGCATCGACGCGCTCTCCACCTTCAGGTTCGCACGCAGGATCGCCGCCGGCCTGATGGAAACGGGAGAAATCGACTGCACCAGGAGCACGAATGAGCCGACCGCTTGAAGGGATTCGTGTCGCGGACTTCAGCCACGTCATGGCGGGGCCCTTCGCGACCCACCTGTTGCGCCTGCTCGGCGCGGAAGTCATCAAGATCGAGGCGCCGGGCCGCGGCGACGCGCTGCGCTACTACGGCTCCGATCGCCGGTACGACGGCATGGCGCCCGCGTTCATCGGCGTGAACGCCGGGAAGAAGTCCGTCGTGCTGAATCTCAAGAAGCCGAAGGCGCAGGAAGCCGCACGGCGGCTCATCGAGACTTCCGACGTGCTCGTCGAGAACTTCCGGCCCGGCGTGATGGCGCGGTTCGGACTCGATTACGAGACCGTGCGGAAGATCCGGCCGGACATCATCTACTGCTCGATTTCCGGATACGGGCAGAGCGGTCCCCGGCGCGACTGGCCGGCGATCGACAACATCGTGCAGGCCACGAGCGGCATGATGACACTCGGCGGCAGCGACGGCGACGAGCCGATGCGCGTCGGCTTTCCGGTGGTCGATACATTGACCGGTCAGACAGCCGCACTCGCAATTCTCGCCGCCCTCTTCCGCCGCCAGCGCGAGGGTGAAGGCGAGTACATCGACGTCGCGATGTTCGACGCGAGTCTCGCGTTCATGACCTCGGCGGTCGTGCCCTATCTCGTGACGGGACGTCCGCCCGAGCGCACGGGCAATGTCGGTTACAGCGGCCAGCCGACTTCCGCATTGTTCGAAGCCGCCGACGGCAGGCAGATCTCACTCGGCGTAGTCCAGCAGTCGCAGTTCGAGGAGCTCGCACGCGAGCTCGGCTGCGAGCGCTGGCTCACCGACGAACGCTTCCTCACGCCGGACCTGCGCCGCAGGAACTCCCAGGCTCTGCGGGCCGAGCTGAGCGAGATCTTCCGCCAGGCAACCGCTCAGGAATGGGAAGCGCGCCTGAGCGCCGCCGGCATTCCCTGCGGCATGGTGCGCGGCGTCGGCGAGGCGATCTCTCTTCCGGCGCTGGAAGAGCGGAACCTGCGTATCGATCTCGACATCCCGGGGCTTCCGGAGGGCAGCAGAGGCGCCATCGTGAACGCCGGGTTCATGTTCTCCAAGGATGGCCCCGGCGTGAACGAGCCTCCTCCGAAGCTCGGCGCGCACACCGCCGAAGTTCTCTCGTCTCTCGGATTCGACGAGCAGGAGCAGCGCGAGATCACCGCGCCCTAGGGCGAGCGCCGGCTCTGAAGAAGACGCTTGCGGCCGGTGCTCGCCGCTCGCCTCACGTGTCCGACAGCTCCTTCCGGATCCAGGCGCGTAGCGCCTCGACGGCCTCGGAATCCCTGCGCGCCGGCAGATAGACGAAGGCGTACCGATAGCCTTCCATTCTGAGCGCGGGATCGAAGGGCTGCACGAGCGTGCCGCGCGCGAGCTCGTCCGCGACCAGCGCGCGGCTCAGGAGCGCGACGCCGTGCCCGGCTATGGCCGCCTGGATCGCCTGGCTCTCGTCCGTGAAGATGAGATCGGCTTTTGGCGTGAGATCCGGCATCCGCGCTTCCTTCAACCAGCGCTCCCACGTCGCATTCTCACGGCGCCGCTTCCGCCACTCGAAGTGGATCATGGCGTGTCTGGCGAGATCGCGCGGCTCGCGCACGCGAAGCCGGGGGCTGCAGACTGGAGCGTACTCGTCTTCGAACAGCGGCTCCGCTTCACAGCCTTCGTACTCCCCACGGCCGTACCGGATCGCCGCATCCGCGACTCCCGAGCGCAGGTCGACGACCTCGTCGCTCGCGTGCAGGCGCAGATCCACGTCCGGGTTGTCCCTGTGAAACGCCGGCACACGCGGCGCGAGCCACCGGGCCGTGAACGCGACGGTCGCCGACAGTGTGACCACCGTGCGCACCTTGCGCTTCTTCACGCGGCCTACAGCGTCCGCCAGCTTGTCGAAACCCTCGCGCAGCGTCGGGTACAGCTCCCGCCCATATGCGGTCAGCTCGATGGACCGTGCGCGCCGCTCGAAGAGCTTCACGCCGAGTGAGTCTTCCAACGCGCGGATGTGGTGACTGATCGCCGTGGGCGTGACCGCCAGCTCCTCGGCGGCCTTCTTCACGCTGAGGTGCCGCGCCGTCGCTTCGAACGCGCGGAGGGCGTGCAGAGGCGGCAACCTGCGGGAGACCTTAGACCTGAGCATGATTCATCCGTGTCGAAAGATCTTTGCATTTGTGGACCGGCGCGGCCTTCGTCATCTTCATTGCCGGTCATGCACTGCTCTGCAGGTTGTCAGGAGATAGCCGCGATGAAGCCGCAGCGTATCGTCACGAACCCCGACCCTTATGAGCCCTTCCGACTCGCCCAGGGTTACAGAGTCGGAGACCTGCTGTTCATCTCGGGTCAGGCCGCGTACGACGAGTCGGGCGGGATCGTAGCGCCCGGAAACTTCGAGGCTCAAGCCGAGCGGGCGTTTGCGAATCTGGAGCGCGCGCTGCGCGCGGGCGGGTCGAGCCTGCGCAACGTCGTCAAGGTGACGATCTTCCTCACCGACATGGCGCACTTTCCGAGGATCGTCGAGCTGCGCGGCAGATACTTCTCACCACCCTACCCTGCCGACACGATCGTCGAGGTGCGTTCCCTGTACCACAGGGACGCCATGATCGAGATCGAAGCCATCGCCGTGCCGGACACCGTAACCGAACGGGCGGCGTGACATCGTCGAACGCCGTCCTTTTCCCAACGACATACACCTCCACAGGAGACGCCTTCATGAAGGTTCTGCACTTCACGAGCAGGGACGCCAGGTACTACCAGTACGCCGACCGTCCCATCTTCGTCGGCGACGTTCTCGACGCCGCGAGCAGCGAGACGATGAGCGTGGGCTTCTACCGGAACGAGAAGAAGGGCGAGCGGAACGAATGGATCGTCTCGTACGACGAAGCGCTCATCGTCACGAAGGGCGTCCTCATCGTGCGTTACGGTAATGACGCGAAGGTCGCGCGCGCCGGAGAAGTGATCTTTCTCCGCAAGGGCGCCGCGATCGCCTATGAGGCGGGCGAAGACGACACAGAGGTGGTCTACGTGACGTATCCGCACTGGATGGACGCGCACCTCGAGTCCGAGCACGCCCATCTGCTGAACGCATATCACCCCGTGGGTGAAAACCACGAGGTGACATCAGCGTAGACGGTCTCCCAGCACGGCCGGTTTGAGCACATCCTCGCACCACTGACGGAAGGAGGTGGGAGTCGTCGACTCGGGCGTGCGCGGCTCAGCGTTGTCGAGGCCCTGATCCTTCGCCGCCATCATGTCGGCCATGGCCTGCGCCATCGCCTCCGACATGCCGTTCTTCATCAGGTTCGCCTTGTACGTGTCCAGGGCGATCAGCTGATAGTGCACGGGCCTGCCCAGCACCTCGGACATGATTTGCGCCATGTCGTTGAAGGACAGATCCTCCGGGCCGAGCGCCGAGACGCTGACGACCCGCGCGACGCCGTGCCTGCGTATGGCGTCGCACGCGGACCGGGTGAACTCGAAATACGCCTTTTCGACGCTCTCGGCACGAGGATCGGGCGGGCACAGCCAGAAGACGGTGTCGGCGCCCTCGAACGCCCGGTCGACGACGCTCGCTTCGCCATGCGAGCCCTCGACGATCTCGATGCGCCTGCGCACCGGCTCCAGAGCCTGGGAAACGACGCGCGGACAATCCATGCGGGGACGTCCGGGTCTTCTTCGCAATCGTCCGAACGGGAGATCCAACCGCTGCCGATCGGTGCGGTAGAGTTCAGGGACAGCAGGTAAACGCCCAGGAAGGCTTCGCCATGGATCCCCTCTCGGAAGTCCTCTCGCTGCTCAAGCCTCGCAGTACGCTTTCCGCCGGGTTCGATGCAGGCGGAGAGTGGTCAATCCAGTTCCCGGACCAGCAGAAGCGGATCAAGTGTTACGCCGTCGTGTCAGGCGGATGCTGGCTGAGCGTGGACGGTGTGCCTGACGCCGTGCGGCTGAGCGCCGGCGACTGCTTCGTGCTGCCGAGCGGACGTCCGTTCCGCCTGGCGAGCGACACGAGCCTCGAGCCCATACCGGCCAACAGAGTGTTTCCTCCCGCGCGCCCGGGTGGTGTGGTCACGCTGAACGGCGGAGGCGGCTTCTTCTGCGTGGGCAGCCGTTTCGCTGTGAGCGGCGCGCACGCCGACCTGCTCATGGGCATGCTGCCGCCCATCGTGCACATCCGCGGTGAATCGAATCAGGAAGTCCTGAGGTGGGCCGTCGAGCGCATGAGGCAGGAGCTGCACGATCAGCAGCCGGGCAGCCACCTCGTCGCACAGCATCTCGCGCACATGATGCTGATCCAGGCGCTCAGGATGTATCTTGCCCAGAAGCCGAACGGCGGCACCGGCTGGATGGCTGCGCTCGCGGACAGACAGCTCGGCGCCGCGATCCGCGCGATGCACGCCGAGCCCGCGCGCCGCTGGACGCTGCAGGAGCTCGCCGAGCGCGCCTTCATGTCGCGCTCCGCCTTCGCGGAGAAGTTCAAGGAAACGGTAGGTCTCGCGCCGATGGAGTATCTCGTCCGCTGGCGCATGCTGCTCGCGGCGGACAGGCTGGAGAACACGAGCGAACCCGTTTCCTCCATCGCCCTCTCACTCGGCTACGAATCCGAGAGTGCGTTCAGCACGGCGTTCAAGCGGGAGATGGGCGAGTCGCCGCGGCGCTATGGGCGCGAGCGCAGGAGCGCGTCCCGCGCCAACGGCGCCGCCGATCACGGAGACCGGCGGCGCGCGATCTCCGCTGCGCCTGCCGAGCGCGACAGCGTGCGGATCGTCAGCGATTGACGAACGCCATGCCGGCTTCCGGATAGCGCATGCCGGCGACCGGGTGCTGCGCGAGCACCTGGTCGATGCGCTCGAGCTCGCTGTCGGTGAGCTGGATCCGCGTGGCAGCCGCGTTCTCCTCGAGCCGCTCGATCTTCCGCGTGCCCGGGATCGGTACGATGTCATCGCCCTGGTGCAGGAGCCAGGCGAGCGCGAGCTGCGCGGGCGTGCAACCACGCTCGCGGGCGATCTCGGTCACTGCTTCGACGAGCTTGCGGTTGACCTCGAGATTTTCGTCCTGGAAACGTGGATTCGTGCGCCGCCAGTCGTCCGGGGCGAGATCATCAACCTTGCGGATGGCGCCCGTGAGAAAACCCCGGCCGAGCGGGCTGTAGGCGACGAATCCGATACCGAGCTCGCGGCACGTCGGCAGCACCTCCTGCTCCACGTCGCGCGTCCACAGCGAGTACTCGCTCTGCAGAGCGGTGATGGGATGCACGCTCGCCGCGCGCCGGATCGTGCTCGCGGAGGCCTCCGAGAGCCCGATGTAGCGCACCTTGCCCGCCTCGACGAGCTTTGCCATCGCGCCGACGGTCTCCTCGATCGGCACTTTCGGATCCACGCGGTGCTGATAATAGAGATCGATGTGCTCCACGCCGAGCCGCTTCAGGCTCGCCTCGCACGCGGCAGCGACGTACTCCGGGCGCCCGTCGACGCCGATGATCCGCCCATCGGATGCGCGCACGTTGCCGAACTTGGTCGCGAGCACGACCTCTTTGCGCCGTGTCTCGAGCACACGGCTCAGGAGCTCCTCGTTGCGCCCGTTGCCGTACATGTCGGCGGTGTCGAGGAAGTTCACGCCGATGTCGATGGCGTGGTTCAGCACCTTCAGGTTCTGCTCATCGTCTGCCGGGCCGTAGAAGTCCGACATGCCCATGCAGCCCAGCCCGATCGCGGACACGGTGAGCCCACTGCGGCCGAGCGTGCGGCGGGGAATCGCTGCTGCGTTCATCGAGCACTCCTTTTCGAGCCGTCGCGAGCGGCTGCCGCGACGGCGCCCAGATCCACGTTGCCTTCCTGGCGAATCAACGCAAGGCGTATGCCCGTGATCCGCCAGCCCTCTGAAGTCTTTCGCACGGAAATGGTGTAATGCCCGGCGACCATCCACGTTCCACCGGACGCGCCGTCGAAGTAGTGGTACGCGCGCACGTGCGTCTCGGCGACGGCTTCGTTCGCGCCCTCGAACGTCACCACGATGGGCCCCGTCAGGTGCTGTGTGGCGGTGAAGCCGGGCAGCAGGCCCTTCCAGCGGTCGATGAGCACGTCCGCCGCGAGCCGCTCGGGGCTGCTGCCGAAGAGCGATGTGTAGTCGATGCTCAGCTCGTCGGCGAGCGTCGCGCGCACGCTGCCCCAGTCCAGCGCATCGACCGCGAACAGCATGCGCGAGACCAGATCCTGAATGGTGATCGAGTCGTTCACGAAACACTCCTCATGCGGACAGGAACGCGCCGAAGAGCTCGTGCGAAGCCTGCACGGCGACGCCTGCTGCACCACCGTAGAACGCGGCAACCGATCCGGTGTCGTGGAACCATCCCGCGACGCTCGCGAGCGCACCGATCGGCGCACCGGCTTCGACGGCTGCCGCGGCGTACATCGCGCTCGCACACACTGCGAGATAGCCGACCTTCTCGCCTCGCACGCAGGAGAGCGAGCGCAGGAAACGCGTCGCGGCCACGATGTCGGCGATCTTCCTCACGGGCATTTCCGTCTGGCGCGGCGTGCCTTCGCTTGCACCGAAGCCGCGGAAGTCGAACGTGAGCACCGTGTAGCCGAGCGCGGCGAGCTGCGTGGCGTAGAGATCCGCCATCTGCTCCTTGACCGTGAGCCACGAGCCACTCGCCACGACGCCCGGCTGTGGCTCCGTGAGGTCGTCGGTATTGCGATGGATGCGGCCTGCAATCAACCGGCCTTCGGCCGGAATGAGCACGGGAAAACGATGAATGGACATTGCGTTCACCTCGGAAGAATCCCGGTCTTCGGCGCGCGCCGTTGCACCGGCCGAGACTCACACCTCCGGCATCACTGACGCGCGCGAAGCTCGCCCTGTGCGCGTGTGACGGTGCCGCGGTATTGCTTGTCGGGATACCAGGGCGTCCCGGCGAGCTCGTCGAAGCCGGGAATGGACTCCAGGTGACGGAGCATCCGCTCGCGCGTGCGCCGATCCGGCAGCGGCCCGCGCAGCGCGCCCATGTTGTCGACGACGTGCGCCGGATTCGACGTGCTCGGCAGCGCGCACGTGACGGCCGGATGCGAGATCACCCACTTGAGGAAGTACTGCGCCCAGCTCTCGATGCCGAGCTCGCGCGCGAAGTCCGGCAGCGGACGCCCTTCGACGAGCTTGAAGAGCCGCGCCTTCCCGAACGGCATGTTCACCAGCACCGCGGCACCGCGGTCCGCGGCGGCAGGCAGTAATCGCTCCTCGGCCCGGCGTTCGAGCACGGAGTAGTTCACCTGCACGAAGTCGAGCCCGCCGCGCTCCACCCAGTCGGCGAGCAGATCCGTGTAGGCCGGCTCGTGGTGCGTGACGCCGACGTAGCGGACCTGCCCCTCCTTCTTCCATGCGCGCAGCAGGGGCACGACCACGTCGGCGTTGACCAGGCTGTGACACTGCATCAGGTCGATGCGCTCGCGCCAGAGACGCTGGAGAGATCGCTCCAGGCTCCGCGTCGCGTGGCTCACGTCGCCGAGGTACTCGCCGGTGGCCCAGATCTTGTTCGCGATGAAGAGCTGATCGCCGATCCCGAGTGCCGTCGCGAAGTCACCGACCGTGACCTCGGCCGTGCCATAGAGCGGCGAGGTGTCGATGACGCGTCCGCCGGCTTCCCAGAAGAGGCGCATCACTTCCTTAAGATGATCGCGCGGACCGCCGGGCAGAACGTCGAAGGTCATGAAGGTGCCGAGCCCGATCGCCGGCACCTGCTCGCCACTCGAGGGAATGGCGCGGGTAATGATGGCCTCGCCGGAAGTCGTCAGGTTGACTCGCTGCGCCGTGATGCGCGACGTCGCGAGAACGCCTGCCGGCAACAGAGCCGATGAGATGCCCAGACCGAGCGCACGCAGCACGTCGCGCCGGTCCACCGCAGAGTGAGGATGAGTAGCGCGTGACATGGGCGCGGAGCATAGAGCGCGTCCGCGGCAGCGAATTGCCCGATCCTGATGCTATCGAGCGGATCCTGACAATTTCGTTCGCGGTGCCCGATGCCCGAGCCGGGCCTGGCGCGTCAGTCCCTCGCGCAGGAGGCGCGGAACCGTGCGGGAGACATGCCGACCACGCGTCTGAACGTGCGGCTGAAGTGGCTCGCGCTCACGAAACCGACGCGCTGCGCGAGCTCGGCAATGGTGATGTTCCGCTCGCGCAGGATGGCAGCGGCGTGCTGGATCCGCCGCTGCACGATGTACGAAAGCGGCGTCATGCCCGTCGTCGCACGGAAGGCGCGGTGCAGGTGGCCTTCCGTGACGCCGACCAGCCGCGCGAGCTCCGCGATCGAGATCTCGCGACCGATGTGTGCCTCGACGTACTCGGTGATCCGCCGGATGCGCCACGGCGCGAGCTTCCAGGGCTGCTTCTGCGTGGGCAGCCGCGAGCGCCCGTAGCGCCGCGCGAGGTAGGCGACGAGCGCATGCGCCATCGTCTCGCAGTAGGCGGTATCGAGCCGCCCGTCCTCGGCATGCAGGCGATCCATCTCGCCCACGAGCGCTGCGATGAAATCGTCGCGCACGTTGGTGAAGGGGCCGATGCCGAGCGTGAAACGCTCGCCGTCCTCGCCGAGATTCTCGAAGAGCGCCGGCCGCAGCACGATCGACGCCCACTCCATGCGCACGTCCCGAAGCGTCAAACGACGCTCGCAGTGCGCGGGCACGAACGAGACGGCGCCCCCAGGCTCGGCGCCGGCGTAGCGGTGCCCCAGATCCGTGACGATCTCCGCATGCCGCGCACCGCCGCGCAGCGTGACCAGCACCAGGTCGTGAGGCGCACCGAGCGCGCCGTGCACCACTCTGGTGAATGGGCGACGGCCGGCATCGAACACTCCGCCCTGCCAGGCGAAGCTCCGCCAGCCTTCCGATCGCGGCTCCAGCGTGCACACGTGCCGGCTGCTCGTGCTCGTCATGCTCACACCCGCGCTTGCGAGTCCCCAAGATTAGCCCGGCGCGCGCCGGGCATCCCACCCGCTTTACATTCGAGCAGCTTCGGACCATCGCGTGACGCTGGGGTTTCATATCGTTCCCGCACGCGCACGTCGGCGCCCGAACGGCAACGTGTAAGGATGAGCTCCGGTCGCCGCGAACAAGGCATTGGCAACGGCGGGCGCCACCGGTGGAACCGTCGCTTCGCCCGCGGCCGATGGCGGATCGGTGGAGGGAACGATGTGCACCTCGACCTTCGGCATCTCGTTCATCCGCAGCACCGGGTAGTCGTGGAAGTTCGACTGCGCGACGAAGCCATCGCGCAGCGTGATCTCGCCGTGCAGCGCGGCGCTGAGCCCCCAGCCGACGCCACCCTCGACCTGCGCGCGGACGATGTCGGGATGGATGGCGATGCCGCAGTCGATGGCGCAGACGATCCGGTCGACGCTGAAGCTCCCGTCCTTCCGGACGGTCACCTCGGCGACCTGAGCCACGGAGCTGCCGAAAGAGAACTGGAATGCGATGCCGCGCCCGCGACCCGGCGCAAGCGGCGTGCCCCAGCCGGCCCGCTGCGCGGCGAGCTCCACGACGCGCAGATCGCGCGGATGACGCGCGAAACCTGCCTGGCGGAACCACTCCGGTGCGGCAAACTCGTCGATCTGCTTGCTCGCGGGATCGCGCGCGAGGAGCGTGCGGCGCAGCTCCACGGGCTCGCGCCGCGCGGCCCGGGCCACCTCGTCCAGCGTGCACTCGATGGCATACGCCGTGTGGTTATTGCCGTTGCCGCGCCAGGTGCCGACGGGAACGCCGTTGGTGGGGCTGTGCAGCTCGACCAGGATGTTCGGAATGTCGTAGGGCATGTTGATCGCCCCGGCGACCGACACGAGATCGACACCGTTGACGAGCCATTCCGATGCGCCCGCCATGATCGACTGACCGACGATCCGGTGATGCCACGCGATCAGCCGTCCCGATGCGTCGAGCCCGGCGGTGACCCGGTGCATGAACATCGGACGGAAGGGACCGCAGCGGATGTCGTCCTCCCGCGTCCAGATGAGCCTGACGGGTGCGGCACCGCCGATCGCCTTCGCGATCTCCACGGCTTCCACTGCCGATTCAGTGCGCCGCCCGAAGCTACCGCCCGCGTACACGGAGTGGATGAAGACGCGCTCGCGCGGCAGACCGAGCATCGCGGCAGCTCTCTCCTGCACGCGCTCCACCCCTCCATCGCCCACCCAGATCTCGCAGCGATCCGGCTCGAGCCGCACGACGGCCGTGACCGGCTCCATCGGCGCATTCGCGAGGTACGGAAACTCGTACGTCGCGCTCACGATCCGCGCCGCCCGATCGAGCGCGCGGAAAACGTCTCCATCGCGACGCGCGACGGCGCCCGGCTGATCGAGGAGCGCGCGGTACTCGGCGGCGATCTCGTCTGTGCCGCGACGCTCGGCGCTGCTCTCGTCCCAGCGGACCTCGAGCGCCTCGCGCCCGCGGTGCGCTGCCCAGAAGGTGTCCGCAAGAACAGCAACGCCGGTCGACACTCGCACGACGTGGCGTACGCCCGGCACCTTGCGTGCCTTAGAGTCGTCGAAGGCCCGCACCGTCGCGCCGAACCGCGGCGGGCGAGCGACGAGCGCCGTGAGCATGCCGGGCAGCTTCACGTCGATTGCGAATACGGCAGAGCCGTCCGTCTTCGGTCTGCCGTCGATACGGCGCACGCCCCCGGTGCCGATGAGCGTGAACCGCCCGGCTGGCTTCAACGGCACGTCACTGGGTATCCGGAGGCGTGCAGCTTCGGTGGCGAGCTCGCCGAAGCCAGCCGAGTGGCCCGAGGAGCGATGCATGACGACGCTCTTCTCGACTTCGATCTCGCTCGCCGGTACGCCCCAGCGCCGGGCGGCTGCCTCGACGAGCATCGCGCGCGCCGTCGCGCCTGCCTGGCGATACTGCACGAAGGCCTCTCTCGCCGCCGTGCTGCCGCCGGTGCCCTGCGTTCCGAGCGCGAGATTCCGGTAGATCTCCGGCGCGGCCGGCGCCGACTCGACGCGCACCTGACTCCAGTCCGCATCGAGCTCCTCGGCGATCAGCATCGCGAGAGCAGTATGGACACCCATGCCCCATTCGACGTGCTTCGAGATCACCGTGACGGAACCGTCCGGCGTGATGCGCAGGAAGGCGTTTGCCAACTGACTATCCTCATGCGCGTCAGTCGGCGGGTCTTCATACGGCGGATAGAAGACGCGAAAGCCCAGCACCAGGCCTGTACCTGCGACTGCGGCGCCCGCGATCAGCGCACGACGACTGATAGCGAGCGCTCCGCGCTGCTCACTGCGCGAAGGAGTAACTGCCATGTTCACGTTCGTGGAATGGTGAGCGCCACGCAGCCGGAACACGCGCAACCGCTGCCGACGCGATGCGCAGGCATGCTATGTTTCCAACGCGGCGACGAGGCAGAGGATGCCGCCACACATGTCGGCGATATTGGAAAAATCGGCCATCCAGGGCATGCATGTCGTCAGACATGCGCCGCGTGGACCGCTCGCCAGCTTCGTGGCCGAGATCGTCACCGCCGTGCGCGGTCCCGACGCACCCCCGTGCCACGGTCGGCCCGACGGGCACACCGTGCTCGTCTTCCAGGCGCTGCACGATAGAGACGATGAAGCCGAAAGCGCCGGGCTCCACGCCGTCGGCACACAGACCTCCGCGTGGCACAAACCCGCCGGAACGGCGGAAGTCTCAATCTGCGTGCACTTTCGCCCCGGAGCGGCCTACCCGTTCTTCGGCGTACCCCTGCGCGAGCTGATGGACGACGTCGTTCCGCTCGAAGAGCTTTGGGGTCGTGAGGGCCGGACTTTGCGCGAGCAACTCATCGAGAAGCGCGACATCGGCAGCCGGGTGCGCCTTCTCGAGAAGAAGCTTTACGCGCGCCTCGAACGTGCCGACAGAGTCGACCTCGCGCAGTTGCAGCTCGTATCACACGTGACACATCTACTTGCCCGCTCACCCGCGCCGCAGACGGTCAGCTCGATCGCGAAGCAAGTCGGCACGAGCGAGCGCCAGCTCCGACGCATCTTCGACGCCGCGGTCGGGATGAGCCCCAAGGCATTCGCGCGCCTCGTGCGATTTCATCGCGCGATGCGACTCGCCGAGCACAGCGCCGACCCCGACTGGGCAGCCATCGCCGCCGAAGCCGGCTACTACGACCAGTCTCACCTGATCGCCGAGTGTCGCCGCCTCACCGGCACGACACCGGCGGCGTATCTACCGACCTGGGCGACTGCGCAGGGGCCGCGACTGACATAACGCTGCCCACAGTCTGACGGAAACGCTGCGACTCACCCCTCGACAGGCAAGGGATTCGTTGCGCATTCGATGTGTCCGCGCAGAAGCTGCCGCAGTTTCGTGAATTAGGTACACCTTTCTCAGCGAACTCTTTAGTAACTGGCGCCGGACTTGCGTTGACCGGCGTCAAGCCGCAAAGGCGAGCTACGGCGGCGATGCATGTACCGACCAGAGTTTCGCGTTACGCCGCTATTTGCCGCGCCGCATCCTTAAGTGAAGCAGGACGGTTGGCATCACCCGCCTTCCCAAAAGGCGAGTGCATGTTTACGTAGGATCGAGCGCACGGTGCGTCAGATAAGGAGTGCCCGCTGCGCGCATTTTTTTCAAGTCAACGGGAGACTTGGGTCAAGCGGAAGCTGGATACTGTAACGATGCGCAGGAGGATGAATCCAGCGCTGCGCAAGATGCCTCGTTTACCGCGGTGGTTTCGTTTGTTGCTCTCAACACCGGTCACACGGCTCTCTAGACGCAAGGAGCATCGATCACGGAGTTCAGAACAACAAGAGCTACGTGCGTTCGACTATCGTCTTTCGACTGACATACACCCTTCGTAGGAGCGCGATACCGACAATTGTTAGCATGATGAACGCTACACCACCGCCGAGAAGCATTGCCCACCGAGATGCCGGATCCTTCTCCTCCATCGCCTCGTGCACGATGAACGCGGCGCCGAACCAGTAGGCTACAAACATCGCGATCGCAATAAGCGCGAAAGCCGCAGTGAGCCCCCACTCCATTGCACGGCTGGCGGTGCGACCGGCGCTCTTTAGTGCGGCTGCTCCCGCGTGAAGTCTGGCAGCCGCGCGACTTGCAAGTTCTCCGGTGTCGATTTCAACTTTGATTTTCATCTCAGTTGCACATTACTGTCACGGCGCAGATGTTGCTCCGCTCATCGACTGACGTCATTGTGGTCTGTCGAACGCACGAGAATTGAGATGCGTTTAACACTCATGCCTTGGCGGCTGATGCGTACTGCCGTCGTCACCCAGTATTGGGCCGAACGCACCGGCTTTGTCGGCGCCAACGTTCGGACAAGGATAAGAAGAAAGGACTGGTGGCCAGGGGCGGAATCGAACCACCGACACGCGGATTTTCAGTCCGCTGCTCTACCAACTGAGCTACCTGGCCGCCGGTGGGAGGGGCGCGTATTAGACCGGTTTGCCTCCCGCTCCGTCAAGCGAGCCCAAGCCTAAGTCCCTGATTCTCCGTCCGACGTGGCCGTACGCCCCCTTACGGCGAGGCTGCATCGCGGGTGATTCATCCCCGTCCGAGGCGTAGGCTGCCCGGGTAGCCGAGGTCACGAGGAGAAAGCCATGGAATCGGCGGAGAGACTCCTTCCCGGCGCGCTGCTCGATCAGTGGTGGGCGCTGATCGTGCGCGGCCTCATCGGCATCCTGTTCGGCGTGCTGGCCTTCATGTGGCCGCAGATCACGATGATCGTGCTGATCGCGCTGTTCGCGGCCTTCGCGCTGCTCGACGGCGTGACGTCCATCGCCGCGGCGATCCGCGCACGCGACTGGGGCTGGCCGCTCTGGGGCGGACTGCTCAGCCTCGCCGCGGGCGTCGTGACGATCGCGTGGCCGGCGACGGCCGGCATCGCGCTCGTGCTCCTGATCGGCGCCTGGGCGGTGGTGCGTGGGGTGTTCGACATCGCCACGGCGATCGCTCTGCGCAGGGTGCTGCGCTACGAGTGGGTGCTCGCGCTCGGCGGGCTGGTCTCGATTCTGTTCGGGGCGCTCATCCTTCTCCGCCCCGCGGCAGGCGCGCTCGCGATCGTGGGGCTCATCGCGGCCTTCGCGATCTTCTGGGGCGTGGTGCTCGTCCTCGCCGGCATTCACCTGCGCCGGATGCGCGACGAGTGGCGCCGGCTCATGAGCGGACCCACCGCGCCTTCCGCTGCGTGAGGTTGGCGGCGAGGTCGCCGATCGCACCCGCCGCACCGGGTTGTCGACGGAGCTCCGGTCACGCGGCCGTTCGCTTCTCCCGCCAGCGTTTCAGCAGCTCCTGCTGGCGTTCACGCATGGCAGCGATCTGGCGTGCCTTCACGTGACCGAATCCGCGGATGCGCTCCGGCAGACTCGCGAGCTCCACGGCGAGTGCGTGGTTGTCCTCGCGCAGGTCGGTGAGCAGCTCCTCGATGAGAGCTTCGTACTCCTCGATCAGGCGACGCTCGGTGCGGCGCTCCTCGGTGTAGCCGAAGGGGTCGAAACGGGTGTCCCGCAGGAACCTGAGGCGCGCGAGCATTCGGAAGACGTGGAAGATCCACGGACCGAACTCGATCTTGCGAGGCCTGCCGAGCCTGTCCCTTGGCGCCAGCAGAGGCGGAGAGAGAAGGACGCTGATCCGGGGCATGCCCTCGAACTGATCCGCAAGCGCGCGCTTGAATGCGCCGTCTGAGTAGAGGCGTGCCACTTCGTACTCGTCCTTGCGGGCCAGCAGCCTGAAGTATGAGCGGGCGACCGCTTTCGCGAGCTCATCACGCCCTGGCGTGCGCTGGCGCTCCACGTTGCGTGCTCGATCGACCAGTCCGCGGTAACGCGACGCGTACGCGGCGTTCTGGTAGTCCTCGAGGAACGCGGCTCGCGCGGCGACGAGTTCGTCGAGCCCCGTCGGTGGCGGCGGCGGAGTGTCACGGGAGTTTCCGAGCAGCGCGGCGACTTTCTCGGGTGCATGCGCCGCGAGGCGCCCCAGGGCAAGTGCGCGAAGATTGAACGGCACCGCCGTGCCGATCTGGCGAATGGCTTCCTCAAGGGACTCGAGCCCGATCGGCAGTGCACCTCTCTGCAGCGCGAATCCGACCAGGACCATGTTCGTTCCGATGCTGTCGCCCAGGAGCCGCTCGGCGATCCGCGTTGCGTCGATCTCGGCGACATGCTCCGCTCCGGCCGCCGACTCGATGGTGGCGATCAGCTCGTGCTCCCGGAAATCGATGTCCGGGTCGAGCTGGAACCGGGCGGTCGGAGTCAGATGCGAATTGAGAAGCACCCGGGTGCGTCCTCTGTCGATCGTCCCGAGCGATTCGTACCCGGCCGTCACCACCACGTCGCAACCCAGGATCAGATCCGCCTCCGCGAATCCGATGCGGGGAGCGGCGAGCTGCGTGCGGGATCGTGCGATACGCAGATGACTCGCGACAGCCCCGCCCTTCTGCGCGAGACCCGTCATGTCGAACACGCTCACCGCGGCGCCTTCCAGGTGCGCGGCCCTGCCGAGCACGGCAGCGACCGTCACGACGCCGCTGCCTCCGATGCCGGTGATGAGGATGTTGTACGTCCCATCGTCTGCCGCGCGCGGCGGTGGAGGCAGATCGCGGAGGATCGATTCGTCGATCTCCGCCGCGGCTCGCGCCCGCGGCTTCGTCCCACTGAGCAGCACAAAGGCCGGGCAGAAGCCGCGAACGCAGCTCAGATCCATGTTGCAGCTGCCCTGATCGATGCGCCTCTTGCGGCCGAAGGCGGTCTCGAGCGGCTGGATCGATACGCAGTTGGACTGCACCGAGCAGTCGCCGCAACCCTCGCAGACGCGCTCGTTGATGAAGACGCGCCGTGGAGCCTCGGGAAGACGCCCGCGCTTGCGCCGGCGCCGCTTCTCCGTGGCGCAGGTCTGGTCGTAGATGATCGCGGTGACGCCTGCGACGGCGCGCAGCTCGCGCTGCACCAGCTCCAGGTCTTCGCGCGGATGAACGCTCACGCCGGCCGGGATGGCGCGATTTCCGGCGTACTTGCGCGGCTCGTCCGTGACGATCGCGATACGCCGCACACGCTCTGCTGCGAGCTGCCGCGCGACATCGGCAACGGTCAGCTCTCCCTCCACGGGCTGACCGCCCGTCATCGCGACCGCGTCGTTGAAGAGGATCTTGTAGGTGATGTTGATTCCGGCGGCCACCGCGGCGCGGATCGCGAGCAGTCCGGAGTGGAAGTACGTGCCGTCGCCGAGATTCTGGAATACGTGCTCGAGCTTCGTGAACGGCGCCATGCCCGCCCACGTCATGCCCTCCCCGCCCATGTGCGTGGGCGGGAGCGTGTTGCGGTTCATGCCGATCGCGAGCGTGTGGCACCCGATGCCCGAGAGCGCGAGGCTCCCGTCCGGCACCTTCGTCGAGATGTTGTGAGGACAGCCGGAGCAGAAATAGGGCGTCCGTACCGTCGGCAGCACGCTCACGCGCCGTGCCTGCAGTGTGTTCTCGATGGCGCGCAGGCGATGCTCCAGCGCCTCGTTCGCGACACCGAGCGCGACGAGCCGTCGTCCGACGACACGCGCGATCTCGATCGGCTCGAGCAGCACGTCTGCAGGCAGCAGGAAGCTGCCCTGTGGATCGGTCTTGCCCGAGAGGCGCGGACGCTCCTGCGCAGGCAGGTTGTACAGGATGTGCGCGGCCTGCGGCTCCATGAAGGCGAGCTTCTCTTCCACGAAGAGCAGCTCCGCGTAGCCGCGCGCGAAGGCACGCAGTCCGGAGGGCTCGAGCGGCCAGATCATCGCGGGCTTGTAAACGCCAATGCCGAGCGCCGCGGCCTGCGTGGCGCCCAGTCCCAGAAGGCGCAGCGCATGCATGACATCGAGGAACGATTTGCCCGCGCTGACGATTCCGAGACGGCGAACCGGTGGATCGATCACGATGCGGTCGAGCCCGTTCGCGTGCACGAACGCCTGCGCAAGGGGCAGCCTGTAACGCGTCAGGCGTATGTCGTCGCCGACGGGATCGAGCGCGAGCCGCGCATGCACGCCGTCTTTCGGGAGCTCGATTCCTTCGGGGAGGCGGATGCGCACACGCTCGTGATCGACGCACGCGGTGGCCGTCGTCTCCACCGTTTCGTTCACGCACTTCAGCCCGACCCACACGCCGGCGAAGCGCGACAGCGCCCACCCGTAGAGGCCCAGGTCGAGGATTTCCTGAACCGTTGCCGGGTACAGGACGGGCACGCCGTTCGCGGCGAGCGCCTGCTCGCTCTGGTGAGCGACGGTCGAGGACTTCGCCGCGTGGTCGTCGCCGAACGCGAGCAGCACTCCGCCGTGCGGCGAAGTGCCCATCCGGTTGCCGTGCTTGATCGGGTCGCCCGAGCGATCGACGCCCGGCCCCTTGCCGTACCAGAGCGCGAATACGCCGTCGTACTTCGCCCCTGCGAGGAGGTTCACCTGCTGCGTGCCCCAGACGGCCGTCGCAGCGAGATCCTCGTTCACTCCCGGGGAGAAGAGGACGTGCGCCTCGTCGAGAAGCGGCTTCGCTCTCCAGAGCTGCTGGTCGAGGCCGCCCAGAGGCGAGCCGCGATAGCCGGTGATGAATCCCGCCGTCCTGAGGCCGGCCGCACGATCGCGGCGGCTCTGCATCAACGGCAGATGCACCAGCGCCTGGATTCCGCTGAGCAGTGTGTTTCCGGTTTCGTGTGTGACCTGATCCACGCTCTCAGTGCAGCCGCAAGCGCCAGAGGCCGACGCACCGAGGTGCGCTCCTCAGAGCGCGATGTACTCGCAGGCCACGCTCGAGCGCGGGAACGCCCTCACCCAGTCGAAGTACATGGCGAGCACGCGGTCCGAATGCGTCAGCACGTCCTGCCGGAAGCTGATGCGATTCAGGATGGGCATGTCCTCCTCCATGAGCCGCCGGCCGAACTGCAGCGACTGCTCGATCATCGCAGCAGCCACCTGCTCATCGCCCGGCTCGTCGCGCCGCGCGGTCGCCGCGCACTGGTAGATCTGCGTGCGGTTTCCGGGCAGCGACCGCGACGTGGACATCAGGTACATCATGCGCCCCATCATCTCGCCGGTGAGATGAAGCGTGTTGGTGCCGATCATGTGCACGTTCATGCGCACGTACCCCATGGTCGGCGTGACCTGCTCCTGTATGTACTGGATCGAGTACGGAGTGATGTTCAGGTCCTGTGGATTCACTTCGAGCTTCATTCCGTGCACTGCGATCAGGTGCTGGATGTCGCAGGAGTTCGAGAACGGAATGTAGTGGTCGCAGTCGAGGATCATCTCCTTGCGCGCCCGCAGCGTGAGCTGCGAGTCCGGGAGCTCGAAGGCGGGAGGATCGAAGAGCGGCTCGGTGCCGTTGAACGCCCACACGAATCCGAGTCCCTCGTGAACCGGGAAGCGGAAGAGCTTCGCCGCCTGCGGTGCTCGGTCGATCGCCGTCGCCACGCACTGTCCCGAAGTGTCGTAGCGCCAGTGGTGATAGGGACAGCGCACCGTACCGTCGACGATGTCGCCGCCGGCCAGATCCGCACCCAGATGGCGGCAGAAGGCGCTCAGCACGTGCGGCTTGCCATCCTTGTCCCGGAACGCGATCACGCGTCCGTTCATCCACTCGACCGAGAGAATCCTGCCGGGCTCGAGCTCGGACGACATGCAGATCGGGTACCAGGTCTGATCGTAGCCGCCGACTCCCTGCGGCTCGATGCGCAGGCCGCGCTCTCCCCGAGGCTGAGACTGCCCGGAATCCGCTCTGTCGATGACGACGCTGCTCATGATCGCTCCCCCTTCTTTCTGGATGCGCAGGATCCGATGCGCTCACTCCGCGATCGCGTGCTCGGCAACGGCCTGGTCCTGTGGATACATGGCGCCCGCGACGCCGAGCGCGCCGACCAGCCGCTCGCCCTCCCTGATCGGCACGCCGCCCGGCAGCAGCACGATGCTCGGCTCTGAATTGAGAACGGCTGGGAGCAGCTTGTCCTCGCTGATCATGCGCAGCACGTCGGCGGTCGAGGCGCCCAGATTGATCACTGCATACGCCTTGCGGCGCGCAACGTCCAGATTGAGCGGTCCCACGCCGTCCATGCGTGCCGCGGCAACGATGTGTCCACCCTCATCGACCACCACGGCCGCGATGCGGACAGACTGCCGGGAGGCGGCCTCGAGGGCGCGCTGCACGTACTTCTGGGCTTTCTCGAGGGAAACGGACACGGCCCCTCCTCATCGCTATGATTAAGACAGGATTGTCGTACAATATTAGCATTAAGTTCCCTGCGCAAGCGCGGGCACCCGGACCACAGGTCCGCAGCACCGGAGCCGAGAATGTCGAGCACCGTCGAGCCCTCCGAAGCGAGCGTTTCCCCCGGCGCACTGGACGACTTCCTCGCTGATGCCGCCCGGATACTCGGCTCGGCCAACGTGATCCGGACCGAGCGCGAGTGCAGGCTGTACTCCACCGACTTCAGCGAGGTCGAGCTCGCCACCGCCGCCGCCATCGTCCGTCCGCACAGCACCGGAGACGTGGTCGCACTCGTCAAGGCTGCGAACCGCCATCGCGTGCCGCTCGCGCCGCGCGGCGGCGGAATGTCGTACACGCTGGGCTACGTGCCCGCGCGTCCCGGAACGGTGCTGCTCGACATGACGGCGATGAACCGCATCCTCGAGATCAACGTCGAGGACCTTCGGGTCACGGTCGAGCCAGGCGTCACGTGGAAACAGCTTCACGAGGCGCTGCGTCCTACCGGATATTACGTGCCCTTCGTCGGTACCTTCTCGGGCGAGAGAGCGACCGTCGGCGGGGGACTCGGCAACAACGCGGTCGGACACGGCGGTACCGATATCGGCGAGCATCTCCTCGGCATGGAGGTCGTGCTGCCCGACGGGCGCGTGCTGCAGACCGGAGCGCGCGCACGCGCCGCGCGAGCCGATCGTGCGGGGCTACGGGCCCGACTTCACCGGCGTGTTCGTCCACGACGCGGGTGCATTCGGCATCAAGACCCAGGCGAGCTTCCGGCTCGTGCGCCGTCCGCGCGCCACGGCGTACCGCACGTATGGCTTCAGCAGCGAAGAGACTCTGGTGAAGGCGATCTGCGCGGCGGCGCGCCTCGGAACCGCGACCGAGATCTTCTCTTTCGGCGAATACCATCATCGCCTGTTCGCCGGGCAGCCCAAGCCGCCGCCGACGGAGGCCGCCGCGCTCGCAAAGGCGGTCCTCGCGAATGCTCCATCGCGCATGCGCGGCCTCATGCATCTCGGCACTCTCGCACGCGGCATGCGCTTTCTGCTGCGATGGCCCTACTCCCTCACGGTGACGGTGGACAGCCACAGCGTCCGCGGCGCGGACGAGTGCGCGCGGGAGATCGACCGGGTGATGCAGGGCCTCGGCGGTCGACGGCTGCCGCCCTCTCTCGGCATCGCATTGCGCGCTCAGCCGTTCTTCCGGATCGGCACACTGATGGTCGGACTCGACGGCGCTTCGAGCTTTCCGTCGAACTTCTCCGTTCCGCTCTCGCGCGCGCAGGAGCTCGTCGCCGAGGCCCGGGCGTTCTTCGAGGAGAACGCCGGGGAGATGCGCCGGCACGGCGTATACGTCGCGACGATCTTCATCAGCTGGAAGGGAATCTTCGGCATGGAGCCGATCATCTTCTGGCCGGACCGTCTCAACGCGCTGCGCTTCGAGACGGCGCTGCCGCAGATCCGCGAGGCCTTCGGCGGGCAGCAGGCGCGACCGGAGACGCGCGCGTACGCCGTCGATCTGCGCAGGCGGCTCGTCGACCGCCTGCAGCATCTTGCCCCCGCGCACTTTCAGATCGGCAAGTTCTATCCGTACCGCGAGGCCGTCGCCGGCCATGCCGGCTGGGATCTCATCGAGGACTTCAAGAAGCGGCTCGACCCGGCAGGGCTCATCAATCCCGGTGCGCTCGGCCTCTGACGGCCGGACGTCGCGTGGCCGCGTGAGACCGCCCGCGGACTCCCGGAGCTTCAATGCGCGGGCGCGTCAGCCGGCAGAGCGCGGCTCGCCGGAACCTGGCGGTAGCGTGAGCTGTATCCCCACGGAAGCGCAGGCTCGCGCTCCGCCGGAACGACTCCGACACGGCGCGTATACGCCTCGTAGGCGCGCACGAGCTCACCGAGCAGCTCACCGTTCTCGCGGGACACATCGCGGAGCTCGGCGGGATCCTGCTGCACGTCGTACAGCCTCCAGCTTCCGTCGCCCCACGGGGCACCGAGCCGCAGCGCTTTCCAGCGCCCCTCGAGAATCACGGCGGAGCTTCCGTAGGACTCGGCGAACACCAGACGGCTTCCGCCGTCACCGCCTTCAGGCCGCAGGAGCCGCGCGAAGGAAACGCCGTCCAGCGGATACACGGGGCGTCCCGCGAAGCGCGTTCCGGGATGCTGCGTCCCGGTGAGCTCCAGGATCGTGGCCGCAAGATCGGCGATGGTCACGCTGTGCGTGCGCCGTCCCTTGGCGATGCCGGGACCGGCGATGAGCAGCGGGGTGCGAATCCCGCCCTCGGACGACACGCCCTTGTGCCAGCTCAACGGAGCCGCGGAGACACCCGCCCAGCCCGGTCCGTACGAGACGAACGAGCGCGGTCCGCCGATCGACTCATACGAGTTGTCGAAACTCTCGCCGATCCTGCCGGCGAGCGCCGGCACGGTTTCCATCTCGGTGGCTTCCGCGCCGTTGTCCGACAGAAAGACGACGATGGTGTTCGATGCGACGCCCCGGCTCTCCAGGAACCGCATCAGCCGGCCGACGTTCTGGTCGATCCTCTCCACCATGGCCGCGTAGATGGCCATGCGCTTCGCCTCGTACCGGCGCTCCGCCTCCGACAGCTCGCTCCAGGCCGGCAGACCCGGCATGCGTGCAGCCGGACGCGTATCGGGTCCGATCAGCCCCAGCTCGCGCATGCGCTCGGCGCGCCGTTCGCGCAGGACATCCCAGCCCTGCTCGTAGACGGGAATGTACTTGTCGATGAGATCAGGGGGAGCGTGCAGCGGCCAGTGCGGCGCCGTGTACGCCAGATAGGCGAAGAAGGGCTGCTTCGCTTCGAGGCTCTCGGCGATGTACTCGATGAGGCGCTCGGTGAAGAAGTCGGTCGAATAGAACGACTCGGGCGGCACGACCGGACGCCCGTCCTCGAAATAGGCCTCGCCCATCACTCGCGGGCTCTTCCCGAAATGACCGGCCGCCCCATGAGTCATCGTGTACGAGCGCTCGAAGCCGCGCGCGTGCGGACCCGATTCGGGAATCAGCCCGAGATGCCACTTGCCCGTCATGAGCGTGCGGTAGCCGGCCGCGCGCAGCAGCTCGGGGAGCGTGACCACGGAAGAATTGAGATAGCCCTCGTAGCCGTGCGCGGTGTGCTGCGCGCCCTGCCGCGTTTCGGCAAGCGTCCCGAAGCCGGTGCGGTGGTTGTCCACGCCGGTCATCAGCATGGCGCGGCTCGGCGAGCACGCCGAGGCCGTATAGAACTGCGTGAACTGGAGCCCGCGGGCAGCCAGCGCATCGAGATTCGGCGTGTGTATCTCGCCTCCGAACGCGCCGAGGTCCGAATAGCCGAGATCGTCGGCGACGATCAGCACCACGTTCGGACGTTCTGCCGCGCCGGCGGTGAATGCTCCGAGCCACCCGCACAGGAGCAAGATGACGGCTCGCTTCACGTGCGCCCTCCCGAGTCCACGCATTCACGTGCCGCCGCGGAGGCCGCCCGCGGCTTCGGCCGTGATCAGGCGATCAGAATCGCCTGATCACGTGCAGACCGACCTCGCGCGGCTCGCTCGGGATGGCGATCACCGTCCCCGTGAACTCCCACACGTCGAATCCGTTCGCCACGAACTTCTCGTCGAACAGATTCCTGGCGTATGCCGACACCGTCCAGTGCTCGTCGCGCGACGTCCAGCCGATGCGTGCATTCACCAGGCTGTGCGCTTCCTGCTTGAGCGCCGGTGTGTTGCGCGCGTCCGGATAGTTCGTGCCGACGTACGAGTAGTCCGCCCGCAGCGCGAGGCTCCCTGCGGAGAACGGTACCACATACTCGGCCGCCGCCGTTGCACTCCACTCCGGCGCCTTCGGCAGCTTCGTGCTCGTGGTAACTCCGGTGATGTTGGTGGCCGCCTCGCGGTACTTCGCATTCAGATAGCCCACGCTGCCGCTTACGGAGAAGCGGCTGGTGAGGCGGGCGATCAGATCGAGCTCGGCGCCCCACAGCCGGGCCTCGCCGATGTTGTCGATGAACTGGACCGGGCTGGGGCTGTCGGGCACCACGCCGTTGGCGTAGAGCTGCATGTCCTCGTAGTCGTAGAAGAACGCGGCTCCGTTCAGCCGGACTCGCCGGCCGAGCAGCTCGCTCTTGAAGCCGACTTCGTACGACCAGAGCTCCTCGGGATCGTAGGGGCGCTGCGCGACGGTGACGCTTCCCGGACGCGCATTGAATCCGCCGGACTTGAAGCCCTGCGCGACCGTCGCGTACAGCATGACGTTCTCGGCCGGCTGGTACTTGAGCCCGATGCGGGGCGAGATGTCGTCCCAGGTCTTCCTGACTATGGTCTCGGGCACCTGGTACGTCCCCGATCCGAGGCGCAGACTCCAGAACGTGTAGTCCTTCTCGTCGCGTGTGTAGCGAATGCCCGCGAAGGCGGAGAGCGCGTCGGTGAAGTGCCACTCACCCTCGAAGAAGGCCGCGTAGGACTGCGTCTCCACGTTCGGCGCGATCAGCAGCGCCACATCCAGTACGACATTCAGCGGATTTCCGGCGCCGCCCGCGCACGGCGCGGGAATGCCCGGCGGCGGCGGGCACGACACCGCGGGGTCGAGCGGAAACAGCGGCCCGGGAAGCCCTTCCAGTGCCTCGAACGTCCCGCGCGCGAGGTACGAGTACCAGCGGCTCTCGCTCTCCTCGCCGAAGTAGTAGACACCGAGCGTGTAGTCCAGCCGGCCGTCGAACGACGAGCCGACGAGGTTGAACTCCTGGCTGAGCTGCCACTGCTCGTCGCGGTAATCGAGCTGACCGAAGTCGCCGGGGCCGCCGTCGTTGTCGCGCTGATTGCGCGAGTCGAACTGCCGGTAGGCGGTGATCGAGCGCAGCATGGCCCGCTCGAACTGGTGCTCGACGTGGACCGAGGCACCACCGCCCTCGAAATCGAGATGGTAGCTGCCGGTGCCGTATGTCGCGCGCGGATCGGCGGAGGAGGTCGAGGGATCCACGGGATTGCCGCTCGGAATGCCGACCAGCAGGTTCCAGATCGACACGAGACCCCTCGGGTCGTTCACGGGGTTGTAGGCGGTATTCGCGTCGGCGTCGATGCGCGTGTAGTCCGCGGAGAACAGAACGCTCGTCTGAGGCGTGGGCAGGAACTGGAGCTTCGCACGGGCGACCGTCGTGCCTTCCTCGCCGACCTTGTCGCCGACGAGCACGCGTTTCTGGAATCCGTCCTGGCTGCGGTGCGAGAGCGCGAATCGCGCGGCCGTCGAATCGGTGAGCGGCAGATTGAGGTCCGCATCGACGTTCACACGGTCGTCCTCACCGAGCATGACGCCGACCGAGCCTTCGAATTGATTGACGGGCCGCCGGGTGGTGATGTTGAGGGCGCCGCCCATCGTGTTCTTGCCGAAGAGCGTCCCCTGCGGTCCCTTCAGGATCTCGATGCGCTCGATGTCGGTCAGCTCGAGCACCGCACCCTGGGAGCGGCCGAGATATACACCGTCGACATAGAGCCCGAGGCCCGGATCGGCCGTGGGCGCGTAGTCGCTCTGTCCGATGCCGCGAATGAAGAACACTGCGTTCGCGGCGCCGCCCACGTCCGCCGAACCGGCGGACAGGCTGACGTTGGGCGTGAAGCTCCCGACGTCCGTGAGCGCGAGCAGATTGCGCTCGCGTATCTCGTCCGCCGTGACGACCGCCATCGCGACCGGAGTCTCCTGGGCGCGCTCCGCGCGCTTGCGTGCCGTCACGACGATCTCGTCGAGCTCGTGCACCATGGCCGCGTCCCGGCCTTCCTGTGCCGGCACGATCGCCGGCACGCCTGCCCCGAGGACCGCAATGACCGCGCTGCGGACCGCCCTTCGCCGGATTCTCGCCTCTCTGCAGCTCATGCCCCTCCCCCTCTCGGCTCCGGCCCAACTCCTCAGGAGTCGGCGTACGAATATCTTGTCAGACAATCGTATCCGACATTGACTGCCTGGTGAAGTCGCGGATCCGGCGGGAAGGGTCTGCCGGACTGCAGTCCGGACGTGCACTGCGTGCGGGACGCACGGCATCCGGATGATGCTTCCGTACCGCGCGACGGACGCGGGATCAGCCGAAGGCTTCGTCGGGGAGCGCGTCGATGAGCTTTGCCGAGTGGCGGAGGTGGCGGCGCATCGCGCGCTCGGCGCGGTCGGGATCACCCGCCAGGATGGCGGCGGCGATCTCCGCGTGGTCTTCGTGGCCCCATCTGAGCGCATCGGTGCTCAGGCGGGTACGGAACTGGAAGCGATAGACGGGAGTGCGCAGCTGGTCGAGCAGCTGCGCGAGCGGCTCGTTGCCGCTCAGGCGGACGATGAGCGTATGGAAACGCTCGTTCGCCACGACGTACTCCATCGCGTTGGTATTCACCTGAGCGGACTGCATCTCGTTCCACAGGCGCTTGAACTCCTCGCGATTGCTGCCCTCGTGGATGTGCGCCGCCGCGAGCCTCGCTGCGAGCCCCTCCAGCACCTCGCGAATGGTGGAGATGCTGCGCACTTCCTCGCGCGTCAGCGCCCGCACGGTCACCCCGCGGTTGCGCTCGATCTTCACCAGGCCGTCGCCGGCGAGGCGGGACATTGCCTCGCGGAGCGGCCCGCGGCTCACGCCGAGCGCCTGCGTCAGATCCGATTCGATGAGTCGCTGCCCGGGCGCGTAGCGGCCTTCCTTGATGCCGCGACGGATCTCCTCGACGATGCGCTCGACGGCAGTGGGCTTTCCTGTCCGTGGTCCGCGCGGCCGGCCGGCTACCCCGCGCTTGCCGCTGCGCGCTGCGGTTCTGCGCTTGCTGACGGTACTGTCCACGCGGGGTGCTGCTCCTCTCAGGCCACTGCCAGTGCCTGATCGAAGCACGGCAGACGGAAGCGCTGCAGAACGAGCGGCTCCGCCGCGGACACGAGCACGGATTCGCCACGCTCGACCTTCACCGCCGAATGGCGGCGGATCGGCTGACCGTCGACGGTACCCGAGCCTTCGAGCACGAAGAGCAGATTGACCGCGGGAGTACCGGTCACGCGGTGACTCGCGCCCGCATCGAGCCGCAGCTGACCTGCCGACAGCCCTCGTTCGTGGAACGTGGCCAGCTCGCGCACCGCGACTCCCGGCGAGCCCGCCACGGGAACCCATGCGTAGCTCTCAGGATTGATGATCACCGCTCCCTCGTACCGCGGCTCGGGGTATTCGAGCTTGCGGCCGTACACCGCCTCCCAGACCGCCTGGTAGCCGTCCACGTTGTGCTTGACACCCTTCTCGTCGTACCAGGTGTACACGCCGTCTTCGAACTTCCCGCGCTGGGCCAGCTCGTGCCCCTTCTTATAAAGAAGCTCGAAACCCATGTAACCGCTGCCGCTCGCGCCGGCGCATTGTAGCAGCAGAGTCTCGCTGTAGCCGACGCCCTTCTGCTGGTAGTACGTGCCTTCGCCGAAGTAGCTCAGCTGCCCGGGACGCTGCACCCGTCCCTTGTCGAAGCTGAACTCCCCCTGCAGCATGAACCGCACCTGGTCGAAGTTGTGACGGTGCCGCGGCGTGAAGAAGTCGTCGGTGCTGATCGCTATCGACAGGTCGAAATTGTCGATCGCACCGGGCTCCCCCTGCAGAAGCGCGATGAAGCTGATCCCGCCCGGACGATGCGCGTACCCTCCGCGCGTCGGTGCACTGTCTCGATGTGCAATGAGCATCGCTGTGTTCCCCTGATCGCGAATATGGAATCCCGCGGCCGCGGGCACGTTCTCTCGTGCAATAGTGTAGGACAATTTTATTTGACACACAATGACGGCGCGAGGCGATGCCTTCCGATCCGGCCGGCCCGATACCCGGCCGGCAGTTCCGGAATGCGCTTGTCGGACGGCTGGCGTTGCGGCGGCTGTGACGCGGGAGAATCCGGCGTCAGGCGCGCTACCGCCCGCCCTATTCCACCGCTCGATAGGTGGTGATCTCGGCCTCGATGCCGAGCCGGGCGAACATCTCCTTGGGATCGAAACCGGTCTTCTGGCGCATGGCCTGGACGGCCATCGCGGCGTTCTCGATGGCGGCTTCGCTCTCCCATTCGGCGAGCGTGATGAAGACGTGCTCCCCGGGAGCCGCGGTGCGTTCGAGCAGGAGATCGCGCACGAAGCCGGGCTGGGTGCGCAGCAGCTCGTGGGTCTCGCGCACGCGCGCGAGAAACTCTTCGCGCGCGGACGACGGCACGACGAACCGGTCGACGCGGAAGACGTGCTCTGCAGGCGGTGACGGCGATGACGCACTCATCTTTCTTCGACTCCCGGCAACGAATGGAAAGAGGTCAGTGCGTTCGCCGGCGGTCGGCGATCATCGACTCGAGCTCGTTGAGCGCGACCGGCAGCTCGGTGAAGCCGTCGCTCTCGAGGAAATGGCCGCCGGTTGGGAGCGTCACGAGCTTCGCCCGCAGCTCGCGGCTCAGGCGCTCGCTGTGGGCATACGGCACGATGGAATCATCGAGCGCAGCGAGCACCGTGCGCCGTGGCGCGATGCGGGTGATGTGCTCCACGTCGTAGCCGTCGAGCGTGAACGCATCGAGGAGCGGCAGCCCCGGCAGCGGCTCGGAGAAACCGGAGACGAGCACGAGGCCGCCGATCCGTGTGTCCGCCGACACGCGCTCGAGGTGACGGAGCAGCGCGATGCACCCGAGACTGTGAGCGACGAAGAAGGTGCGCTCGTCGTGCGTATGCACGTTCGCATCGAGGAACTCGATCCACTCGGCCGGGTCCGGGTGCTCGGGATCGGGCATCGGCGGCACGAAGACCTGTGCGCCTTCGGCCGCGAGCTGCCGTTTCAGCCAGGGAAACCAGTGATGCGACGGTGAGGCCAGGTAGCCGTGGATGATGTAGACCGCCGCGTCCTTCATCCTGTCGACGAACGGTAATCAGAAGGACTTCTCGACGCTCACGCCCGCCCAGATGAGCGAGCGTGCGCCGGGCTCGCGGGTCATCTCGCGCGAGGCGTAGCGGACGGTGTACGTGAGTCGGAGGTCCGACCACGTGGCGGAGAGCCCGATCCATCCTTCGGCCTGCAGGCGCGCGAGATCGCCGCTCGAGACTCTCACGTCGCTGTCGCGGAACTGTCCCTGCAGGAGCGCGTTGTAGGCGCGCGCCTTGAGCCGGGCTCCCGCGAAGAAGAACCACTCGGAAAGACCGGACGCTCCACGCTCGACTCTCGGTGCGACGGGCGCGACGGTGTAGTCGGCGAGCTCGGGCGCGAAGCTCCACCACGGTGTGCGGATGCGGCCCCAGCGGCCGGAGAATGCAACGCTGCCTTCGGTGATGTAGCCCGCGCTGCCACTCGCGGTGAATTTGAGCTCTGGCTGATTGGCGTACTCGCCGTCGAGGTGCCCGAGCAGCCACTGCTCGGCGTGCACGTAACGGAACGTCGGCTCGCCGCCGTCAGCAATCTGGTGCTCCCAGCCGAGCGGCACCTCGTTGCCCACTGCCTTGTGGACGCCGCGGTGGAGCGTCTCGGCGAGCTTCAGCCCCAGCGCGCCCACCGTGAAGCTGGTGAAGCGCGCGCGGCCGATGTCCTCGAGCACGCTCATCTCGGCGGTGCTCATGAAGAGCAGGCTCGCATAGGGCCGATCGTCCGGCAGCGGATCCGCCGAGCGCAGGGTGCTCGGCGTCATGCCCAGCAGACCCACCTGCAGAGCGTGCGACTGCTGCAACGTCCCTGTCGCAGCAAGCCGCGGGGGGGTCAACCAGGATTCGAGCCTCGCGCGAACCGCGTCGAAGGGCGCGGCAATGCGCTGCCCTTCGGGCGAGGCGAAGGTGACCGCGACGCCCCAGCTGTAGTCCTGGTCGCGGTGCGCACCGGAGAAGAGATCGTTGTCGAGCTGAACCGAGACGCCGCGCGGCTCGGTGAGCGTGAGCGGATCGAACGTCTCGCGCATGCGCTCTTCGCCCTGCGCAGCGGTGGAAACCGCGAGCGCCGCGAGCGTCACAAGCACGTGCGTGATCCGGGCCTTCTCCATGATGCGGAATGTTAGTTACGGCCCGATTTCCGCTGAATCTGCCGGTAGTGAGAGAGAGCCTCTCTCTTTTGAGAGAGAGCCGAACCTCCCGCCGGAAACGCATGTAACCCTCCACCCGGCGAATGGGTGTGTGAGCCCGTATTTCTCACAATTGCGCATGTAGACAGCCGACGGACTCGGTCCGCTCTTCAGGATGGGGAGGTTCCATGCATCGCTTCTTCGTATCTGCCGCTCTCTTCACGCTCGCGCTGGGCCTGGCCGCGTGCGCCCGTAACGAAGCCGCACCGGCGCCCGCACAGCCGCCGCAGGTCGAAGTGGCGAAAGTGCTGACCCGCGAAGTCACGGATTTCGACGAGTTCACGGGCCGCTTCGAGGCGGTCGAGCGCGTCGAGGTGCGCCCGCGCGTGTCGGGCTACATCACGCAGGTCAACTTCGAGGAAGGCCGCGAGGTGGAGAAGGGCGACGTGCTCTTCGTCATCGATCCGCGTCCGTACGAGGCGGCGCTCAAGCACGCGAAGGCGGAGCTGGCGCGCGCCCGCACACAGCTCGAGCTGGCACGCTCCGAGCGCGCACGCGCCGAGAAGCTCCTTGCCGTCCGCGCCATCTCGCAGGAGGAGTTCGACGCGCGCGTGGCCGGTTCCGAGCAGGCGCTCGCGAACCTGCAGGCGGCCGAGGCGGCCGTGGACGCCGCCAGGCTCGATCTCACCTTCACGCGCGTGCGCTCGCCCATCTCGGGCGTGGTCGGCCGTGCGTACATCACCGCGGGCAACCACGTGCGCACGGGCGAGACGCTTCTCACGACCGTCGTTTCCATCGATCCCATCTACGTGGAATTCGAGGGCGATGAGCGGGCGTATCTGCGGTACCTCGAGCTCGCGCGCCAGAACGGTCAGGCGCGCCCGCGCGATGCGCGCGTTCCGCTGTGGGTCGGTCTCGCCGGCGAGACGGGCCATCCGCACGAGGGCGTGATGGTCTTCATCGACAACGCGCTCGATCCCGCGACGGGCACGATCCGCGCGCGCGGCCTGCTCGAGAACGGTGAGCGGCGCTTCACGCCCGGCATGTTCGCGCGCGTGAAGCTGGTCGGCAGCGCGCCTTACGAGGCGGTGCTCGTCAACGACAGCGCCATCGGCACCGATCAGAGCATCAAGTACGTGCTCGTCGTCGGCGAGAACAACACGGTCGAGTACCGGCCGGTGAAGCTGGGTCCGCTGGTGGACGGTCTGCGCGTGGTACGCGAAGGCCTCTCACCGGACGACATGATCGTCGTCAACGGCCTGATGCGCGTGCGTCCCGGCACGCCGATCACCCCGCAGCTCGTCGCCATGGGTCCGCGCGGCTCGCGCACTGACCTCGTGGCCCGCACCACGGAATCCAGACAATGAAGTTCTCCAACTACTTCATCGACCGGCCGGTCTTCGCGGCGGTCCTGTCGGCGCTCATCACGATCGCCGGCGCGATCGCCATCTTCCGGCTGCCGATCAGCGAATACCCCGAAGTCGTCCCGCCCTCGGTGGTGGTGACGGCGTCCTATCCCGGCGCGAACCCCAAGGTGATCGCCGAGACGGTCGCCGCGCCCCTCGAGCAGGAGATCGTCGGCGTCGAGGACATGATCTACATGTCATCGCAGGCCGCGATGGACGGCACGCTGAATCTCACCATCACCTTCGCCATCGGCACCGACATCGACAGGGCGCAGGTGCAAGTGCAGAACCGCGTCGCGCAGGCGCTGCCGCGTCTGCCGGAGGAAGTGCGCGCGCTCGGCGTCACGACGCAGAAGAGCTCGCCCGACCTCACGCTCGTCGTGCACCTCACCTCGCCCGACGGGCGCTACGACTCGCTCTACCTGCGCAACTACGCCGTGCTCAACGTGCGCGACGAGCTCGCGCGGCTCCCCGGCATGGGCGCCGTCCGCGTGTTCGGCGCGGGCGACTACTCGATGCGGATCTGGCTCGACCCGCAGAAGCTCGCCGCGCGGAACCTCACCACCGGCGACGTCGTCGCGGCCATCCGCGAGCAGAACGTGCAGGTGGCGGCGGGCCAGATCGGCGCGCCGCCTGCGGAAGGCTCGGAGTTTCAGCTCGCGCTGAACGCGATGGGCCGCCTCGAGGACGAGGAGCAGTTCGCCGACATCGTCATCAAGACCGGCGAGCAGGGCGAGGTCGTGCGGCTGCGCGACGTGGCGCGCGTCGAGCTCGGCGCCGCGACCTATGCGCTGCGCAGCCTCCTCAACAACCAGAACGCCGTCGCGCTCCCGATCTACCTGTCGCCGGGCGCAAACGCGCTCGAGCTGTCTTCCGCCGTGCGCAAGAAGATGGCGGAGCTCGCCGAGCGTTTCCCCGACGGCATGAGCTACGAGATCGTCTACGACCCGACGGTCTTCGTGCGGCAGTCCATCCACGCGGTGATCCAGACGCTGCTCGAGGCCATCGCGCTCGTGGTGCTGGTGGTCATTCTGTTCCTCCAGACCTGGCGTGCCTCGATCATCCCGCTCGTTGCCGTGCCGGTGTCGGTCATCGGCACCTTTGCGGTGCTGCACGCCTTCGGCTTCTCGATCAACACGCTTTCACTGTTTGGCCTGGTGCTCGCGATCGGCATCGTGGTGGACGATGCCATCGTCGTGGTGGAGAACGTCGAGCGCCACATCGCGCGTGGGTTGGCTCCGCGCGAGGCGACGAAGGTCGCCATGAGCGAGGTCAGCCGTCCGATCATCGCCATCACTCTGGTCCTTTGCGCGGTGTTCGTGCCGGTGGCCTTCGTCAGCGGATTGACGGGTCAGTTCTACCGGCAGTTCGCGCTGACCATCGCGTTCTCGACGGTGATCTCGGCGTTCAACTCGCTGACGCTCTCACCCGCCCTCGCCGCGCTGCTCTTGAAGGGCCACGGCGCGCGCAAGGACGCGCTCTCGCGCGGGGTGGATCGCGTGCTGGGCCGTTTTTTTGCCCGCTTCAACCGCGGCTTCGAGTCCGCGGGGAATCTCTATACGCGCGCGCTGACGCACACCGTGCGCCGCACGGGCATCGCGCTCACCGTGTACGCGGGGCTCTCGGTGCTCGCGTGGCTGGGGCTGTCGTCCGTGCCGGCCGGGTTCATCCCGCAGCAGGACAAGCTGTACCTGGTGGGCGTCGTGCAGCTTCCACCGGCTGCGTCCATCGACCGCACGGAGGAAGTCGTGCGCCGGGTGGGCGAGATCGCCCGCTCGCAGCCGGGCGTCGCGGGCACCGTACAGTTCGCCGGCATGTCGCCGAGCGGCTTCGCGGCGAGCTCGAGCTCGGGGCTCGTGTTCTTCCCGCTCGAGGGCTTCGACGAGCGGCAGTCGCCTGAGCTCTCGGCCGGAGCGATCGCTCAGCAGCTCAACATGAAGCTGAGTCAGATCCAGGACGCCTATGTCGCCGTGTTTCCGCCGCCGCCGGTCCTGGGGCTCGGCACGCTCGGCGGCTTCAAGCTGTACGTGCAGGACCGCGCCAATCACGGTCCCGAGGCGCTGTACGCGGCCGTGCAGGAAGCGATCGGCAAGGCGCACCAGGATCCCGCGCTCGCGGGCGTCTTCACCAACTACCAGATCAACGTGCCGCAGCTCGACGTGGACGTCGATCGGCTGAAGGTGAAGCGGCAGAACGTCGCGCTCACGGACGTGTTCCAGACGCTGCAGGTGTATCTGGGCTCGCTGTACGTGAACGACTTCAACCGCTTCGGCCGCACGTACCGTGTCGTTGCGCAGGCCGATGCGCCCTTCCGCTCGCAGGTGGAGGACATCCTGACGCTGAAGACGCGGAACGCCAGGGACGAGATGGTGCCGCTCGGCTCGGTAGTCAGCGTGAAGGAGTCCTTCGGGCCGGAGATCGTCGAGCGCTTCAACGCCTACCAGGCTGCCGACATCAGCGGCGGCCCGGCGCCGGGATACAGCTCCGGTGAGGCGCAGTCCGCGATCGCGCGCATCCTCGAGGAGACGCTGCCTTCGGGCATGACGTTCGAGTGGACGGAGCTCGCGTACCAGCAGGTCACGGCAGGCAACACGGCGATGTTCATCTTCCCGCTGTGCGTGCTGCTGGTGTTCCTCGTGCTCGCCGCGCAGTACGAGAGCCTCACGCTCCCGCTCGCCATCGTGCTGATCGTGCCGATGGCGCTGCTCGCGGGCGTCACGGGCGTGCTCCTGCAGGGCGGCGACAACAACATCTTCACGCAGATCGGCTTCCTGGTGCTCACCGGTCTCGCGGCGAAGAACTCGATCCTCATCGTGGAGTTCGCGAGGCACCTGCAGGAGCAGGGACGAGACCGCGTGTCCGCCGTGCTCGAGGCCGCCCGTCTGCGCCTGCGGCCGATCCTGATGACGTCCTTCGCGTTCATCATGGGTGTCGTGCCGCTGGTGCTGGCGGAAGGCGCCGGTGCCGAAGTGCGCCGCGCGATGGGCGCGGCGGTCTTCAGCGGCATGATCGGCGTGACGTTCGTCGGTCTCTTCCTCACCCCTGTCTTCTTCGTGGTGATGCGGCGCCTCGTGGAGCGACGGAAGAAGAGCGCCGAAAGCGACGAGGACAGCGCCGCGGAGGTGAGTCATGCCTGAAGCATTCGCAGCCGGTTCGGTAAAGGAACGGCAGTCAGTGCGGACTATCGCGCGCAACCTGCTGGTGCTGATGCTCGGAGCGCTGCTCGTCGCCTGTGCGGTGGGTCCCGACTACGTCGCGCCGGAAACGGAAGCGCCGGAGAAGTTCGAGCACCTCGACCCGCAGGTGTACACGAACGAAGAGGCCACGGCCGCGTTCTGGAAGCAGTTCCAGGATCCGCTGCTCGAGCAGCTCGTCGACGACGCGCTCGCCGCCAACCACGACCTGCGCATCGCGCTCGCGCGGGTCGTCGAGGCGCGCGCGATCCGCGGTGAGACGCGGCTCGATCTGCTGCCGACCATCACGGCCGGCGGCGGTTACACGGATCAGCGTGCCTCGCTCGCGCAGCTCGCCGTCTCACCCGATCGGGACGTGGAGCTGTACGACGCGGGATTCGACGCGTTCTGGGAGCTCGACTTCTTCGGTCGCGTCCGCCGCAGCGTCGAGCGCAGCAATGCGCTGGCGGACGCCGCTGAGGCGAGCCTGCGCGATGCGCTGGTGATCGTCACCGCGGAAGTCACGCGTACGTACTTCGAGCTGCGCGGACAGCAGCAGCAGCTCGAAGTGGCGCGGCAGAACGTCCGCAACCAGCGGGAAACGCTCGAGCTCACTCAGGCTCTGCTCGATGCCGGTCGCGGCACCGAGCTCGACACTTCACGCGCACAGGCTCAGCTCAGCGCGACGCTCGCCACGATCGCGCCGCTCGAAGCCGCGCTTGCGCGCTCCATCCATCGGCTCGGCGTTCTTACCGGGCGTCCCCCCACCGCCTTGCGCCAGCTGCTGGACCCACCCGCGGAGCTGCCGGCCTTGCCGCGGGTCACCGCCGTCGGCGATCCGGGCACACTGTTGCGCCGTCGCCCGGACATTCGCGTGGCGGAGCGGGAGTTGGCGGCCGCGACGGCCGGCATCGGTGTCGCGGTCGCCGATCTTTTCCCGCGGGTGTCCTTCACGGGAAGCGTCGGTTATGTCGCCACGAGCTTCGGCGAGCTGGGCGAGTCCGGAACGGATACGTCGGTGCTGGCACCAGGCATCTCCTGGGCGGCACTCGATCTGGGCAGAGTGCGCGCGCGCATCACCGGTGCTCGCGCGCGGGCCGATGCCGCGCTTTCTCAATATGAGCAGACGGTGCTCCGGGCGCTGGAGGAGACGGAGAACGCGCTCGTCACGCACGCGCGAGCCCGGGAACGGCTGACGCATGCGCAGGAGGCGGCGCAGGCCAGCGCGACCGCTGCACGGCTCGCGCGGCTGCGCTTCGAGAACGGTGCAGTCGACTTTCTGCAAGTGCTTGACGCGGAAAGGACTCTGCTCGAAGCGGAGGACCGGCTCGCGCAGGCGCGCACCGAGACTGCGACGAGCCTCATCGCCGTATACAAGGCGCTGGGCGGCGGCTGGGAGCCGGCCGTGGCGGCGCGTTAGACTTCGGCCATTGACCGCGGGAAGAGGACGCCATGATGGCCGAGCCCCTGGCACTGGATGAGCGCGAAACCGCGCCGCGCCTGCACCACGCAGCGGAAACCACCTTCGTCAACGAATCCCTTCGGCGGCGCGAGAGTCTGCTCGCGGCCACGGCCAAGGTGAGCAGACTTCTCCTCGAAGCGCCGAGCGCCATGCAGGTGATGCACGACGTGCTGCGGCTGCTCGGCGAAGCGGCCGAGGTCGATCGCACGGCGCTCGCACTGTCCGAGATCGGGCCCAAAGGCGAGCGCTGGCTCGTCATCAAGAGCGAGTGGGTCGCGGAAGGTGTCAAGGGCCAGGGCTGCGATACGGGCCGCATGGCGTGGAACGAGCGCAAGTCGGACTGCTTCTGCATGCAGCTTCAGTCCGGCCAGAGCGTCTACGTCTGCCGCGAGCGTACACCCGAGCCCGACGGCGTGAGCATCGCGAGCGACCGCGCGAAGAGCTCGGTGATCGTGCCGATTCTGGTGGACGGCGAGTACGCCGGCGCCATCGGCTTCGACGATTGTCACCGCGCGCGGCAGTTCGATCCCGCAGTGGTTTCCGCGCTCGAGATCGCGGCGGGCCTCATCGGCGCCGCGCTTCATCGGGAGCGACTGGTCGAGACCGTGCGCCGCGAGCGCGAGCTGGCCGCGGAAGAGCGCGCCGCACAGCTCGCGCGTGCGAACGCGATGCTGCGCGCGAACCTCGAGCAGCTCGCGAGCGAGCCCGATCTGCGCAACTTCATGGGCCGCCTGCTGTTCGAGGCGGCGCGGCACGTCGATGCCGCGCAGGGTCTGCTCATCATGCTCGACGACCACAAGCAGGAATGGCGCATCGTGGCGAACGTTCGCGACGGGAAACTGGAGGAACCCAAGTTCCCCTGCGCCGTGCCGCAGTCGGTGGGCGCCATCCGCGAGCTCACGGGCCTGTCGCGCGAGCCGGTGCACATCGTGCTCGATCGCATCGAATCGCTTCCCTGGCCCGGCGCCCTCGAGCATCACCGCGCCGAAGGTCACAAGAGCATGTACGTGCTGCCGCTCGTGTTCGGCGAGCAGCAGGTGGGCTTCCTCGTGCTCAGCTTCCGCCACGAGAATCCGCCGATCTCCGAGCGCGCGGAGATGCTCATCACGCTCGCCCAGCAGGCGACGCTCGCCATCGGCCTGAAGCGTCTCGGCGCGTCGGCGAAGAACGCCGCGGTGCTCGCCGAGCGCAATCGCATCGGCCAGGAGATCCACGACGGTCTCGCGCAGGCGTTCACGGGCATTCTCATGCAGCTCGGCGCGGTCGAAGGGATGGACGCCTTCAAGGAAGGCTCGCCGCTCGCGCCGGTGCTCGCGCGCATCCGCGATCTCGCGCGGGACGGACTGGCTGAGGCACGTCGCTCGGTGATGGCGCTGCGTCCGGACCAGACACGCCGCGCGGGGCTCGAGCTCGCGCTGCGTCAGCTCGCGGAGCGCTCGACCATTCCGGGACGCGTCACGTGCGTGTACGAAGGCACGGCGGTGCCGACGGGCCTTCCGCCCGAGCACGAGCACGAGCTGCTGCGCATCGCGACGGAAGCGGTCAGCAACGCCGTGCGGCACGCACAGCCGCGCACGGTGCGCATCGCGCTTCTCGAGGAGAACACCCACTGGATACTCGACGTCGTGGACGACGGGTGCGGGATGGAGCAGCGGCTCGAGCTGTATGCGCAGCAGGGCTTCGGACTCACGAGCATGCGCGAGCGTGCGGCCGCGATCGGCGGCAAGTGGCAGATCGACAGCAGGCCCGGCGAGGGCACGCGCGTCAGAGTGCGCGTGCCGAAGCGGGCCGCGCGCTGAGGTGGCAGGAACCTCGCGCGCGGATCGATGAGAGGAACGACACGATGACGATCAACGGACACGGCGGAAAGAAGATCCGCGTCATCCTGGCGGACGACCATCCGGTGGTGCGCGACGGGCTCGCGGCCATCGTGAACCAGCAGCCCGACATGGAAGTCGTCGCGGAAGCCGGCGACGGCGAGCAGGCGATCGCGCTCTACGAGCAGTACAGGCCGGACGTGATGGTGCTCGACCTGCGCATGCCGAAGGTCGACGGCGTGACGGTCGTGCAGCGCGTGCTCGAATCGCACCCCAAGGCGCGCATCCTCATCATGACCACGTACGACGGCGACGAGGACATCTTCCGGAGCCTCAGTCAGGGCGCGAAGGGTTATCTCCTCAAGGACGCGCCGCGGCAGGAGATCCTCTCCGCGATCCGCGCGGTGAGCGAGGACCGCCCGTACACGTCGTCATCGATCGCCGCGAAGGCGCTGCAGCGCATGTCGAAGCCGAGTCTTACCCAGCGCGAGCTCGACGTGCTGCAGCTCCTCGCGCAGGGACGCAGCAACAAGGACATCGCGCGGCGTCTCCAGATCACCGAAGGCACGGCCAAGACGCACGTGAAGGCGATCCTCACGAAGCTCGATGCGATCAGCCGCACGGAAGCGGTCGCCGTCGCGCACAAGCGCGGACTCATTCACCTCTAGTGCGCCGGGTGCGCACGAAGCCCTGCGCCGCACATGACCGGCGCGCCCGACGCTGAGCACGGGCCGTCCGAGACGGCGCAGCGCGCTTCGCCCACACCGCAGCGAGGCACGCCGGGCGAGGTCTTCGCGGCGTTCCTGAGGCTCGGTCTCACGTCCTTCGGCGGCCCGATTGCGCATCTCGGCTACTTTCATCGCGAGCTGATTGCGCGCCGCCGCTGGGTCGATGACGCGCACTACGCGCAGCTCGTCGCGCTGTGTCAGTTCCTGCCCGGCCCGGTGAGCAGTCAGGTCGGTTTCGCGCTCGGCATGATCCGCGCGGGGTGGCCCGGTGCGCTCGCTGCTTTTTTCGCGTTCACCCTGCCCTCTGCGATGCTCCTCTTCGCGTTCGCGGCAGTGCTGCCCGCTCTCGAGACGCCACTCGCGCAGGAGGCGATGCACGGCCTCAAGCTCGTGGCCGTTGCAGTCGTGGCGCAGGGCCTGTGGACCATGTTCCGGCGGCTGACGCCGGATCTCGCGCGACAGATCATCGCCGCAGCTTCGGCGGCCGTGATCCTCGTGGGCGGCAATGCGCTCGTGCAGATCGCCGTCGTTGCGGCGGGTGCGCTTCTCGGACTCGCCGTCTGCCGCAACGTCGTCGCGACGGGCGGCGCGAGCTTCGAGCTGCCGTACTCACGCCGCTTCGGCGCGCTCCTGCTCGTCGCATTCACCGTGCTGCTCGCGGCGGCACTGCTCCCGCACGATCCGTTCTCGCTCGCCGCCGTGGCCGCGGCGTTCTACCGTGCAGGCTCACTGGTGTTCGGCGGCGCGCACGTCGTGCTGCCGCTCCTCGAAGAGTTCGTCGTGCGACCCGGCTGGCTCGACACGCACGAGTTCCTCGCGGGATACGGCGCCGCGCAGGCGATTCCGGGGCCGATGTTCAGCGTCGCGATGTTCCTCGGCACGCGGCTGCAGGGCGTACCGGGAGGCCTCACCGGTGCGAGCGTGAGTCTCGTGTCGATCTTCCTGCCCGGATTCCTGCTGCTCGCAGGCGCACTGCCCTTCTGGCAGAGGCTCGCGAGTTACCACGCCGCGCTCCGCGCACTCGCGGGCGTGAACGCCGCGGTCGTGGGCCTCCTCGCCGCGGCGCTCTACGACCCGCTGTGGACCGGTGCGGTGCTGGATCCGTTCGACTTCGTCATCGCGGCGAGCGCGTTCGCGCTGCTCGCGGCTGCACGCACGCCGGTGCTGCTGGTGATCGCGTGGTGCGTGCTGCTCTCCGTCGCACAGGCGCTGCTCTGGAGCACGTAGCTGCTCCAGAACACCGCGGAGACGCATTTCACGATGTCGTGCGATCCGTGACGGGTTCGAGACGCACAATCGGCGTCGGCTTGCCGTCGCGATCGTCGACCGCGATGTAGATGAAGCCGTCCGGGCCGGAACGCACGTCGCGGATGCGGTACTCGTCCTTCAGCAGCACCTCCTCGCCGACGACCTTCTGCCCGTCGAGCGTGACGCGCGAGAGATTGCGGCCAGACAGCCCGCCGGTGAACACGTTGCCGCGCCATTTCGGGAACTTGTCGCCGTCGTAGATCGCGAGCCCCGATGTGCCGATGGACGGCACCCAGTAGTGCACGGGCTCGAGCATGCCCTCGCGGCTCGTGCCCTCGTGGATTCTCTCGCCGGTGCGGTACTGCACGCCGTAACCGATGACCGGCCAGCCGTAGTTCGCGCCGCGGCGGATGAGATTGAGCTCGTCACCGCCCTGCGGTCCGTGCTCGTTCTGCCACAGGTCGCCCGTCTGCGGATGGAACGCCATGCCCTGCGCGTTGCGGTGGCCGTAGCTCCAGATCTCCGGGAGCGCGCCCTTCCGGTTCACGAAAGGATTGTCGTCCGGCACGCGACCGTCGTCGTGCAGGCGGATGGTCGTGCCCTGATGGTTCGAGAGATCCTGCGCGGGATGCTTCGCGAGATCGCCCGTCGGCGGCGCCATGCGGTCGCCCACGGTGATGAAGAGATACCCATTGCGATCGAACGCGAGGCGCGAGCCGTAGTGACCTTCCGTCTTCGCCCACGCCTTGGCCTCGAAGATCTCCTGCACGTCAGTGAGCTTCCCGCCCTCGAGCCGGCCGCGCACGACGGCGGTCGTGTTCATCGAGCCGTCGGCGTTCTCCTTCGAATAGCTGAGATAGATGAAGCGGTTGGAAACGTAGTCCGGGTGCGGCACCACGTCCATGAGACCGCCCTGCCCCACGGCGCGCACCTTCGGCACGCCCGCAACGGGCTCGGGCAGGAGCTTCCCGTCGCGCACGATGCGCAGCCGGCCTTCGCGTTCCGTCACGAGCATGTCGCCGTTCGGCAGGAAGGCGATGCTCCAGGGATTCCGCAGGCCCTCGACCACGGTCACCACTCGGAAATCGTGCAGCTCGGACTCGAACACCCGGGGCTCTGCGGCGTTCAGCGCCGCCGCACCGAGCGATCCGAGCATTGCGAACGCGCACAGCGCGCCGATCGGCTGCGCGCCGGCACGACACGCCGCGGAAGAGAGACTCTGACGAGACATCGGCAGCTCCTTGGTCGAGGCCAGACACACTGAACCGCGGCGGGCCGGCATGGTCGGCCACGCCCGCCGCGGGGCCCTGAAATCTCGCATCTCGACTCGCGCAGCGCAATTGCCGTGCCCGAAGCGCGGATTTGCGTGCGGATGACAGCGGCGTATCGTGCAGTACGGGTCCCTCCTGCGTGAGCCGCGACCGTGCACCATGAGCTCGAACGGGGTCGCGAGCATTACAGGCAGCGCGCCTGGGCCGATGCCTGGCAGGCGCTCTCGCTCGCCGATCGCGCAGCGCCCCTCGTGGGCGAAGATCTGGAGTTGCTTGCAACCTCCGCCTATCTGATCGGCCGCGACGAGTGCTTTCTGCGTGCGCTCGAGCGCGCGCATCACGCGCATCTCGAGACCGGCCATTACCGGCGTGCCGCGCGCTGCGCCTTCCGGCTCGGCTTCGAGCTCCTCCTGCGCGGCGAGCGGGCGCGCGCGACGGGCTGGCTCTGCCGCGCGGAGCGGCTCCTCGATCGCGAAGCGCAGGAGTGTGTCGAGCGCGGCTATCTGCTGCTGCCGCTCGTCGAACGGCATCTCGATGCCGGCGACAGCGAGCTCGCGTACGTGGTCGCGGCGCGCGCCGTCGGGATAGGCGAGAGATCTGCGGATGCCGATCTGACGGCAAGCGCCCGGCATCAGCAGGGGCGCGCGCTGATCCAGCGCGGCGAGCTCGATGCGGGGCTCGCGCTGCTCGACGAGGCGATGGTGGCAGTCGTCGCCGGAGAGCTGTCGCCCATCATCACCGGTCTCCTCTACTGCAGCGTCATCGACACCTGCCGGCAGGTCTACGCGCTCGACCGGGCGCGCGAGTGGACGACCGCGCTCGCGCGCTGGTGCGAGGAGCAGCATCAGATGCTCGCGTTCACGAGCGTGTGCATGGTGCATCGCTCGGAGATCCTGCAGATGCTGGGTGCATGGACGGACGCTGCTGCGGAGGCGCGGCGTGCCTGCGAGCGCTGCGCGCAGGGACG
>ERZ777003.187-NODE-187-length-130262-cov-14.721236_pt1 | contig 130262 bp, 120 predicted proteins | sample MGYA00374956_ERZ777003 | MGnify/ENA primary metagenome ERZ777003 (study PRJEB29302, sample SAMN06268252) | bioreactor metagenome | isolation source: Joint BioEnergy Institute, California, USA | place: USA:Joint BioEnergy Institute, California, USA | collected...
TCATCGAGGTCGCCGAGCTCGTCGCCGACGACGGCGAGTCGCGACGCGCGCTCATCGGCTCGCTCGGGGCGATGCGCGATCAGGTGACGGAGATCGTGCTCGAGGTCGCAGAGTCGGATCCGCTCGAGCGAGCGCTCGTCGATCCCGACGGACGCAGGTTCGGGACGGCCGCGGTCGAGCACGGCCTCGGTGAGATCGTCGGCGGGCCGATGGTGCGCCTCCTCGACGTCCGGCGCGCGCTCGAGGCACGCGGGTACCGAGGGAGCGGGGCGTTCGATCTCGACGTCCTGCCCGACGAGACCGCGCAAGAGCTCGCGCTGCACGTCGAGGTGGAGCGCGGCGCCGCGCACGTGAGCACGCGGCGCGGGCGCGCCTCCTCGCGTGCTCGAGCTCTCGAGACGACGCGCGCGGGGCTCGCCGCGATCTTCTACGGCGGTCTGGGCGTCCCCGACGCGGTCGCGCTCGGGCTCGCTCGGGCCCGGCCGGAGGTCGCGACGCACATCGACGCGATCGTCCGGCTTCCGCCGCTCGCGCCCGTGGACGCCTTCTGACGTCGCGCGGCGCGCCCGCGACGGTTCCGGGTCCCCCGATTCGGCCGCGTTCGCTATAGTCGGGCGCTCTCATGGAGCAGCCCATCGAAAGGCTCGAGACCGAACCCGAGCCCGAGAGCGACGGCTCGTCCGTCGTCATGCGCGTGGGCTACATCGTCGCGAGCGGCGTGCTCGCCGCCCTCGCCGCGTCCTTGCCCGCCGCGCTTCGCATGGGAGACGGCGCCGCACGCGTGCTCGAGCACTGGGTCGCGCTCGCCGCCCTGGCGACGCCGATGGGCGTGATCGCGGTCGCCGTCCTGAAGCGCGCTCGCGTGGGGTTGCGCTTGCTCGTGGGAGAGCGCGCGCCGCTCTTCGCGACGGGCGTCTTGTGGTGGTGCGTGATCGAGCTCGGGCTCCTCTCGATCTTCGGCGCCGTCCTCCGCAAGACGACGCACCACCATGCGCTCGCCGGCGTGACGTTCTCGGTGTTCGCGGTCGTGACGGGGCTCGTCGTCGCCCTGCTCGCGCGGCGCGCGACCAAGAACATCGCGCGTGGCGGTGGGAATCTCCACCGAGTGGGGCTCGCGATCGCGGCCGGCGCCGCCTTCATCGTCCTCTTGCTCGTCGGCGTGCGGACGTCGAAGACGGACGAGGTCCCCACCGCCGCTGCGCTCGTCGACGCGCTCGCGCTGCTGATCACGTCCACGATCACCTCGTCGCGTCCGTTCTCCCGTTTCCGGCCGATGGCGATCGCGGGCGTGCCGGTCGCCGTGCTGATCATCATCATCGGGCTGACGACGCTCCGCTTCGACCCGCAGATGCGCGAGTCGCTCTTCTCCGGCGCTCCCATCCACGGGCTCGTCCTTTCGGTGGCGGGTCGCTGACGCGACCGGTTGACCGCGCTCGGGATCGGGACGAAAGTCGCGCGAGCTCTCCGCTCCCGTGGCTCGGAGCCTCGTCCCATGTCCTCCGTCGCTCGAAGCTGCCGCGTGCTGGTCGCCGTCGCGGCGCTCGCGACGGCAGGCGCCGTCCACGCGCAGCCGCCCGCTCCACCGGAACGCCCGTCCTCGTCCGCGCCGATGAGGGCGGACGAGCAGGCGCCCCAAGGCGTCGCCGTCCTCGCGAGCGGCGGTGCGCGCGCGGAGGCGTTCGCCCTCGCGCGTGCCGTCTACAGGAGCTCGCTCCGTCCGCGCAAGCTCGACGAGCTCCGCGCACGCATCCTCGCAGGCGATCCTCCGCCCGCGACCGCCTCGAAGGAGCTGCGCGAGCTCGCCGAGCTTCGCGGATCGGTGCGCGGTGAAGACGTCGCGAGCCGCAAGCTCCTGTCGAGCATCGCCGAGCAGCTCCGCGTGCAGGCGCTGCTCGTCGTGAGCCGTGCCGAGCCATCGAGCGAGGAAGCACGCGCCGGTGCGGACGCGGACGCCGGCGCGCCCACGTCGAACGGCGCCGCCGACGGAGGCGTCGCGACGTCGCCGGGCGACGTGGGCGCCGGGGAAGCCTCGGTCGCGGAGGCCGCCGCCGGAGATGCGGGCGCAGCGACGGCCGTCGGCGACGCGGGCGCAGCGGGCCCGCCGTCGTCCGCCGCGCCGGCCGTCGTCGCGCGGCTCTTCCTCGCGGACGCCGGAGATTTCGACGCGGCGCGGTACGAGCCCGATCCCGACGGCGGATGGCAGCGCACCGTGACCTCGCTCGCGCGGCGTTTTCCCCCGCCGCCCGCTCCCGAGGTAGCTCAGCCGCGACGGACGCCCCCGCCGACGCTCGCCTCGGAAGGGAAGGAAACCAAGCCCTTCTACGCTTCTCCGTGGTTCTGGGGTGCGATCGGCGCTGCGGTCCTGGTCGGCGGATTCTTCTTTCTCGCCTCACAGGACACGAGCGACGACCCGATCCATCTTCAGATGAAGGTGCCGCGCTGAGCGCGGCCTTTCGAGGGGAAGCCTTCCGCGCCTGGACGACGTGAACCTGCCGGAGCCGTTCCGGCATCCAACGCTACGATGCCCCGCTGGTGCCGCCATCTCTTCGCCTTGCTCGTCGCCTTCGCGACGGCGCTCGTCATGCCGTCTGCGGCGCGGGCGAACGGGCCGGAGATCGGCGCGCTCGAAGGGTCGCAGGCGACGGGGCCGGCGATCGTCGTACCGCACGACGTGCCGGTCGTCCTCGGGCGTGAGCCTCTGCCGCCCCTGCCTCCCTCGTACGTGACGAAGGACCTCGGCTGGCTCGAGCTGTCGTATCCGCCGAGCGCGAGCGAGCGCGTCGCTTCGATCATCGAGGAGGCGGACGCCTTCAAAGCGGAGCTCACGAGCTTCTTCGGACAGCCGGTGCTCTCGCGCGTCACCGTGCGCGTGGCGCCGACGGTCGCGGACATGGCGCGCCTCGCCCCGCCGGATGCGCCGCCGCCCGAGTACGCCAGCGGCGTCGCGTACCACGGCATGCATCTCGTCCTGCTCAGCATGCTCGCGCCGCGCGGCGCGCAGGCGGTCGATCTCGACGAGGTCTTCCGTCACGAGCTCGTGCACGTCGCGCTCGAGGACGCCCTCGGGGGCAGGCACGTCCCCGTGTGGTTCAACGAGGGCCTCGCGATTTCGCTCTCCGGCGAGCTCGCGATGGCGCGCAGGAAGACGCTCTGGAACGCGACGCTCTCGGGCACGCTCATCCCGCTCTCGGAGCTCGATCGCAGCTTCCCGCGCGACAACTTCGAAGCGAGCATCGCGTACGCCGAGGCCGCCGACTTCATGCAGTTCCTCACGCGCAAGTCGGACCGCCTGCGCTTCGCCTCCATGGTGGAGCGCGTCCGCGAGGGCCAGCCCTTCGAGCGCGCGATCGCCGACGCCTACAGCGCCGATCTGCGCCGCCTCGAGTTCGAATGGCGGAGCGATCTCGAACGCCGCTTCTCCGTCATCCCCATCCTCACGGGCGGCGGCCTCGTCTGGGTGGGCCTCATCGGCGCGCTCGTCCTCGCCTACGTCCGCCGCCGCCGCCGCACGCGCGAGATCCTCGAGCGCTGGGGCCGCGAAGAAGCCCTCGAAGACGCCCGCCTCGCCCGCCTCGAAGCCGAACGCGCCGCCGCCTTCGGCTTCCCCACCGACGTCCCCGGCCCCGCGACCGCCGCACGCGCGAACGGCGTCGCGGTGAAGATCGAGCATCAGGGGCGGTGGCATACGATCCACTGAGAGAGGCTCCGGGCTCCAGGCTCCAGGCTCCGGGCTCCAGGCTCCAGGCTCCGGGCTCCGGGCTCCAGGCTCCGGGCTCCAGTCTCCAGCAGGAGATTGCGCGCTCCGCCGCGGCTCGGCGTTGCCCACGGCTCGCGCCGCTTGGCGGCAAGCAACGTTCGAGGTACCCGTGCGCGGAGGGCGCCTGCTACGATCGGAGAGCGCCGCCGGTGAGCGAAATGGATTGCGAGACGTTCGACGCATCGCTGCTCGACGCGCTCTACGGCGAGCTCGACGACGCGAGCGCGACGGCCATGGACGCGCACGCGGCGGGGTGTGCGTCGTGCGCGGGTAGGCTCGCGAAGCTGAAGCGGACGCGCGACCTCGTCCGGCCCGCGATCGAGGCAGCCCTTCCCACGGCGCTCGAAGAGCGTGTGATGGCGGCGGCGAACGCCGCGATGGAAGCGCCGAAGTCGAACGTCGTCCGCCTCGCCGATCGCAGGCAGGAGGCAGAGGAGAGCCGAGCGACGAGCGGCGGAGCGATCGTCCGCTTCCTCGCGAAGCCGCAGCTCGCGATCGCGGCGTCGTTCCTTCTCGTGCTCGGCGCGGCCATCGTCTTCAAGAGCGCGAAGCAAGAGGCGTCACCGGCCGCGGAGATCGCGGCCGGCCCCGCCGGCGCCGCCGCTCGCGGAGGCGCTCCTCCGACTGTCGCGGCGACGATCGCGGCGGAGGAAGCGGAGCCCTCGCCGGTGGCGCCGCCCGCGTTCGCGGCCGCCGAGGGTTTCGCCGGACCGAGCGAAGGCGCGAAAGCGAGCGCGGGCGCGCGGGCGCGCGCGCACGATCCGACGTTCGCGGCCGCGAAGGCGCTCTACGACGCCGGGCGCTACGCCGAGGCGCTCTCGAAGTTCGAGCCGCTCGCTGCGCACGATCCGGAGGCGGCGCTGTACGTCGCGCGCTGTCTCGCGAAGACGAAGGGCTGCGACGCCGCGGCGGCTCGCTACGACGACGTCGCGCGCCGCGCCGCCGGCACGGAGAGCGCGAGCCGCGCCGCGCTCGAGGCGGCACGCTGCTACAAGGACGAAGGGAACCTCGTCGCCGCGCGGAGCCGCTACGCGCGTCTCGAGAACGACAGCTTCGTCGCCGGCGAAGCGAGCGCCGAGCTCGCCGCGCTCGAGGGGAAGTCGAGCGCCGTGAAGGCGAAGGCTTCGAGGCCCGCGGCGACCACCACGGCGCCCCCGGCCGCGCGACCTGCGCCTGCGAAGCCGGCGAGCGCGACAGGCTACTGAAACGTGTCGAGTCCACGCCTCAGCGTCCGCGCCCGAGGCGCTTGAGGACGTAGTAGCCGGCCGTCACCACGATCACGATCCCCGCCGCAGCAGCCAGCGGGTTGCGCGCGCGCCCGGATCGGGTGGCGCGCCCGCGGAGCGCGGGGCCACCGGTGCCCCTGCTCGCCGTCGCCTCTTCGCTCTCCGGAAGACCGAGCGCGCTCCGTAGCTTCGGCCACTCGGCGGCACACCGCTTCGCGACGGGGCTCTCTGCCGGGCACTCGAGCGGGCCTTTGATCTCGTCGAGGTGCAGCTTCGCGTCGAAGCTCTTGCCGTCGTTCCTCGAGACGCCGACGAAGAAGCCGCCGCGATCGGTCGAGCACGCCCACAACGCCGTGCCCGAGTGTGCGAGGCACTGGATCTCGGCTTGCGAGCCCTTCGTGAACGCGAACGTGCCCGTCGGGCTCGAAGCGAGCCCCTCGCGGCTGCCCGCGAAGATCGTCGCTCCGTCCGGGGCGAGCGCGAACCCGACGAAGCTCGGTGCCTCGAACACCTTCTTCCAGGACTTGCCCGCGTCCGTGGTCAGGAGCAGTCGGGTCGTGACGTCACCGAAGGCCGTCGTCCGGACCCAGACGCGATTCGCGTCCTTCGCATCGACGGCGGCGATGACCGCGCCCGACTCGCCTCGCGCGAGCTCGAGCTTCCGCTCGGTCCACGACATCCCGCGGTCGCTCGAGACGAGGAAGGCCGCCGAGCGCGCGTCGCCCTCCCCACGCACGCCGACGACGTAGAGACGCGCCGGATCGGACTCGGCCACCGCGAGGCTCTCGAGATGCAGCGTCGAATCGAACGGGCCGCCTTCGACCACGAACGACCGAGCGTCGTCCTTCGAGACGACGAGATGGTTGTCGTGGACGAGCCCCGGCTGCGGGATCGAGCCGATGCCCACGATCTCGCCGTCCTTGCGCAGCACGAGATCGGACAGGACGTGCGCGTTCGGGCCGCCGGAAAAGCCGAACGTGCACCCTCCGTCGCGCGAGACGGCCACGCCCGCGGAGGTCGCGCCGACGAGCGTCCCCTTCGGGGTGACGACCCAACGCGGCTCGTCGTCCGCCTGCATGCCGATCGCGCGCCCGCAGATCCAGCGCCAGGAGTCCCCGCCGTCGCGCGAGACGAGCACCCCGATGGTCGCGGGCACGTAGACCGTCTTCGGATCGCGCGGATCGAACAGGATCGCCCTGCCCGCCGGGAAGCGCATGGTCGCGAGCGCCTGCCGCGGCAGGAGCAGCGAGACGAGAAGAGCGAGCGCGAGGATCCACCGAGAGCGGTTCACGCCCTCATGGCTAGCATGCAGGCGGCGGCCCGTACGCTCCTCGTGCGCTGCGGCGAGGCGTACCCGGTCACGGCGCACCGTGCCGCCACGTGCACGCACGATGGCGCCGTCCCAGCCGCCGGGCTAGCCTCGCCGCCCATGAACCGACGCGACGCGCTGCTCACCACCGGATCCATGATCGTCTCCGCTTCCCTCGGGGCGCTCGCTTGCGGCGGGAACAGGGCCGTCGCGCAGAACACGCCCAAGGCGCCGCCGCCCGCGCCGGGCGGTCACGCGCATCATGCTCCCGGCGGCGATCCCACGCTGGCCGAGGCCGCGCAGGGATGCCTCGCGAAGGGCGAGGCGTGCATCGCGCACTGCCTCGCGATGTTCGCCGCGGGCGACGCCTCGATGGGAGCGTGCGCGAAGGCCGTCTACGAGATGCACGCCGTGATGCAGGGCCTCGCGGCCGCCGCGGCCTCCGGCAGCAAGCACCTGCCCGCGCTCGCGAAGGTCGCGATGGAGTTCTGCAAGGACTGCGAGAACGAGTGCCGAAAGCACGCGGCCGAGCACGCGGCCTGCAGGGAGTGCATGGAGGCCTGCACGAAGACGATCGCGGCCTGCCAGAAGGTCGCGGCCTGAGCGCCGGCGACCTCGGCACGGATCGGGGCGGGCCATGACGCGTCGCCCCGAGGTGGCAAATTCCGCTCTCGCCGCGACGCACCAGGGCGCACCTCTCTTCGGCGGCGGCCGCCGTACGGCTTGTCGCGGCGGCGCAGGAGGACTACGGAATTCGCGCTCGCGAGTGCGTGTGGGGTCAGGCCGTGGCCGGAGAGCACTCACGCGATCGCGGCGAGGAGGGTAGTACCGTGTCGCTAGTCAATGACCTTCGCTCTTTGCCGTTGTTCAAGGACATCTCCGAGGAGCGCCTCACGCAGCTCGTCGCTGCGTTCCGTTCCGTCACGCACAAGGCGGGCACGGTGCTCTTCCGCCCGGGCGACACGGCCACGCACTTCGAGCTGCTCGTGAAGGGCGAAGTGAAGCTCGAAGAGGAGCCCACCTCGACCGAGGTGCCGGCGGTCCGCTTCGATCTCCGTCCGATCACGCCCATCGGCGAGCTCGGCGCCCTCACCGGGCTGCCGCGTAGCACGACGGCGACGGCGGTCACGGACGTCGAGCTGCTCTCGATCGGCGTCGGCGACCTTCTCGGCTTCTTCGACGCCAACGGCGACATCGGGCTCGCGTTCTACAAGAACCTCCTCGCGATGGTGACCGACAAGGTCCGCCGCGATCGGAGCCGCATGGAGGACATGCGCACGAACATCGTCCGCACGCAGAAGGCGATGAAGCAGATGCGCCAGCTCGTCCTCGACTCGAAGGAGACCGAGATCTCGAAGCCGATCTTCGAGACGCTCGAGACGCTCATCGAGAACAACCGCCGCGCCAACTACCGCGTGCAGCCGACGCCCACGTACCCGGCGCACGTCCGCCTCGACGACGGCCGCGTCATCCCGGTGCTCGAGGTCTCCGAGGGCTACGTGAAGGTCGCGGGCACCTCGCAGGACCTCACGAAGGATCCGTCCTTCTGGGCCGGCGTCATGGTCGTCCCGGGCGCGGAGATCCTCCTCAGCGGCAGCGTCCTGCGCGAGGGTCAGGACGGCGTGGTCGTGAAGCTCGACAAGCCGATGGACGAGTACAAGGCCAAGCTCGACGACTACACGACCCGCGTGCAGCTTCTCGACTTCGTCGTTTGAGGACGGGATCGCCCGCGGGTCGACCTCACGCGCGCCGATGAGCGTCGACCCCCAGCGCCCCACTCTCCGCTTCGACGCCGGAACGCTGCTGCTCGTCGGCGTCGACAAAGACGATGCGCGCGTCCCCGAGTTCCTCTCCTGGGACGCGCGCACGGCTTGTTTTCGCGCGCCCGCGATCGCGTATGCGGCGACGGTGCTCGGCCTGCGCCGCGCGGGCGTCGCCTTCGAAGACGAAGCGCGCCGCTACGAGGAGCTGAAGCAGGGCGCGCTCGTTCATCGCACGCCGCGCCCGTACCAGGCCGAGGCGCTCGAGGCGTGGAAGCGCGCGGGCGGCCGAGGCGTCGTCGTCCTGCCGACCGGCGCCGGCAAGACGCAGGTCGCGATGATGGCGATCGACGATCGGCGCAGGAGCACGCTCGTCGTCGCGCCGACGCTCGACCTCGTCCGGCAGTGGTACGACGTGCTCGCGGCGACGTTCGGCGTGCCGATCGGCGTCATCGGCGGCGGAGAGCACGTCGTCCGCCCGCTCACCGTGACCACGTACGACTCGGCGTACCTGCACATGGAGCACCTCGGCGCGCGCTTCGGCCTGCTCGTGTTCGACGAGTGCCACCATCTGCCGAGCCCGACGTACGCGCTCGCGGCGCGCCTGTCGCTCGCGCCGTTCCGTCTCGGCCTCACCGCCACGCCGGAGCGCGCCGACGGGCTCGACGCGGCGCTCGCGAAGCTCGTCGGCCCGACGGTGTACCGGCGCGACATCGGCGAGCTCGCGGGCGAGTACCTCGCCGAGTACGACACCGAGCGCATCGAGGTCGAGCTCACGCCCGAAGAGCGCGCGGAGCACGACGCCGAGCGCGCGATCTACCGCGACTTCCTCGTCAAGCACGGCATCGTGATGTCGAGCGCGCGCGGCTTCGGCGAGTTCGTCATGCGCGCCTCGCGCACGGCCGAGGGTCGGCGTGCGATGCGCGCGTACCGGAGGCAGCGCGAGCTCGCGTTCGCGGCGACGGCGAAGCTCGCGTACCTCGAGCATCTCCTCACGATCCACCGCCACGATCGCGCGCTCGTCTTCACGCAGGACAACGCGACCGCTCACCTCGTCTCGCGGCGCTTCCTCGTGCCGGTGATCACGCACCAGACGAAGGTGACCGAGCGGAGCGCGATCCTCGCCGGATTCGCGGCGGGGACCTACGGCGCGATCGTGACGTCGAAGGTCCTCAACGAAGGCGTGGACGTGCCGGACGCGAACGTCGCGATCGTGCTCTCCGGCAGCGGCTCGGTGCGCGAGCACGTCCAGCGGCTCGGGCGCATCCTCCGCCAGCGTGAAGGCAAGCGCGCCGTCCTCTACGAGATCGTGACGGCGCGCACGACGGAGACGTTCACGAGCGAGAGGAGGCGCGACCACGATGCTTACCGCTGATCTGGTCGACGCCCGGCGAAAGGAAGGCACGCTCGTCCTGCGCTCGCTCGACGCCGCGGGACGCGCGGAGGCGCTGGCCCTCGCGGAGGCGTACCTCGAAGCGGCGCGAGAGCTCGTCGGGCACCGGCGCGAGGAGCTCGAAGAGGCCTGGGACGCCGTCGCGGCCGAGAAGACCAAGAAACGCTTCAAGCTCGCCGCGGGCCTGCGCAAGCTCGCCGCGGACGCGTGCACGTTCGAAGCCGAGACGGACGTGGATCCCGTCGAGCTGCGCCGCGTCCTGTTCACGCGGGCGAGCGAGGCGCGCCGGCGCGACGGCGAACGCTTCGATCGCGCGCGCGTGCTCGCCGAGGCGGCGCGCGAGCTCGGCCTCGAGCCCGACACGGTCGAGCGCGCGATGTTCTCCGATCTCAAGGCCGAGCACGTCCTGCGCGCGGCCCCGACGCTCGACGCCGCGAGCCTCGTCGAGGCGTGGGAGCTCGGACAGGCGCAGGCGGTCCTCCTCACGGCCGTCCGCATCACGTGCGAGATCTCCGCGGCGTCTCCGGGCCTCGCGCGCGCGTTCTTCGCGAAGCTCAAGTTCCACAAGCTCCTCTTCTCGGTCGAGCGGACGGACACCGGATGGCGCGTCGTCATCGACGGCCCGTACTCGATGTTCGAGTCGGTCACGAAGTACGGCCTCAAGCTCGCGTGCGTGCTCCCCGCGCTCCGCGCGCTCGAGCGTTGGTCGCTCGTGGCGGACGTCCGCTGGGGCAAGGCGCGCGAGCCGCTCGTCTTCCGGCTGTCGAGCAAGCCGGCGCGCGGCGGCTCGCGCGGAGCATCGCGCGGCGCGAAGAGCGACGCGCCGCAGACCGAGCCCGACCTCCACCTCTCCGACGAGGTCCGCGAGCTCGCCGAAGGCATCGAGGCGCTCGACACGGGCTGGCGCGCGCGTCCGGCGACCGCGATCCTCGACGTCCCCGGACACGGCGTGTGCATCCCCGACCTCGAGCTCACGCACCCGGACGATCCGGAGCCCGTGTACGTCGAGGTCCTCGGCTACTGGAGCCGCGACGCCGTCTTCCGCCGCGTCGAGCTCGCCGAGCGTGGGCTCGGCGCGCGCATCGTCTTCGCGGTGAGCTCGCGCCTTCGCGTCAGCGCGGAGGTGCTCGACGAGTCGGTCCCGGCGTCGCTCTTCGTCTACAAGGGCAAGATGAGCCCGCGCGCGGTGATCGAGCGCGCGGAGAAGACGCGCCGTACGTGAGCGCGCCTCGGCGATCGCGCAGGCGGTGTATCCTCGACGGAAGGGGAGCCCCGGCCGGAGAGCTATCGCATGAACGTGTCCCGTCGTGTCCTTGGTGTCTTTCTCTGCGTCGCCGTCGCCGGCTTCGTCGCGTGCACCGGCGGGCCGGGAGCACCTCCGACGCCCTATGAGCAGGACGAACCGGACGGGGGCTCGGCCGACTCCGGCACCACGCGGCCGCCCGACGAAGACTGCAGCAACGCCGGCTGCGCCCTCCCGCCGAAGTGCAAACCGGACGGCACGCCCGGCCCCAGACCGCGATGCTCGTGCTCGTGTTCCGCCGGCGAAATCATCGACGGGATGATGTGCACCGAGCTCGGGTGCCTCGCGCCGCTGCCCGACGCCGGCGACGACGCGGGCGACGGAGGGTAGCCACCGATGGCCGCGCCGTTGGAGGACCTCTCGTCCGTCTGTCACGACGATCGCGTCGCGCGCGTCGTCGACCTCGGGAGGCGATGCGCCGACGACCCGAAGGCACGCGAGGCGATCGACGGCCTCGAGGGCGGCGACGCGTTCGCACGGATGCTGGCGACGTGGTCCCCGCCGATCGCCTCACGAAGACCAGCGACGCGCGCCTCTCGGGCCTCCTCGCGCGCGTGCTCTCGCGGAAGGAGCCGGAGGCGCAGCTCGACCTGCTGCGGAGCGCGCCCTGGCTCGCCGTGCAGGACCCCGAGCGCACGCTCCTCGCGGCGTGTCGCGCGCGCATCCTCTCCCCGTACGACGACGAGGTCGCGGCCGCGGTCCGCGCGACGCTCGCGCGCTCGACCGAGGACGACATCCCCGCGCTCCGCACGACGCTCGAAGCGGCGCGCTCCGACCCGCGCACGTTCTCCGTCGCGCTGAAGACGCTTTTTTCGCACGGCCGCGGTCGTCGCGTCTACGTGCTCGCCGCCGCGGCCGCCGAGGCGGCGAGCGGCTCCGATCCCGCGCTCGCTCCCGCGCGTGTCCGCTGCGCCCGCGTCGCGCGGCCGGACCAGCTCGCGGCGGTGCTCGAGGAGGTCGCCGCGGCGGATCACTTCTCGTCGGACGTGAGCGCGGAGGCGCGAGACGCGATCCAAGCGCTCTCGTTCGACGACCTGCTCGCGCTCGAGTCGGCGCTCGCGTCGAGCGCACACGCGGAGCTGCGCCGCCTCGCGGTCCGCGCGCTCGAGCGCGACGCCGGTCCCGGTCGCGGCTGGACGGCCGAACGCCTCGAGCGCCTCGCGCGCTACCAGCGCGACCCTTCGCCGATCGTCTCCGGCGCCGCGAACGTCCTCTTCCCGCCGCGCGAGCTCGCTCCGTCCCGCGCTCGCACCGGCTCGCCCTGATGCCGCTCGGGCGACCGCTTCTCGAGCGCGTCGATGCGCCCGTCGTGGCATGCCGCCTCAAGCCGGCCGGCCGAAACGCAGGATGATCCCGAGCCAGCCTCGCGCGAGATAAAGGAAGTTGATGGCGACGTAGATCCAGAACATCACGTCGAGTCGCCCGAGGAGCGCGAAGAGCCAGATGTGGCTCGGGTAGTGGTTGAGGAAGCGGAGGAACGTCGTGACGAGCGCGCCGATCTTGCCGACGAGCGACTTCGGCTTCACGTGCTCCACCGTCTCGTAGTGCGCCTCGACGGTGGACTCGCGCCCGCTCACCTCGGGGCGACGGACGAAGTTCGTGAGTGACGTCGCCGACGCGAGGATGATGGCGCCGGCGATCCCGGCGAAGAGGAACCCGGGCGTGCCGGCCGGCCACTCCGTGCCGTCGATGCCGAGCGCGCCGCTGCGCCAGAAACGGATCGGGAGCGCCGAGGCGAGGAGCACCGCCTTGATCTCGTCGGTGAAGAAGTCGAAGAGGTGCCCCGCCTTCGACGCGACCTTCTTCCACCGCGCGAGCATCCCGTCGACGCAGTCGAAGCAGTACGAGATCTCGAGGACCAGCACCGCGATCAGGCCGCCCTCGAACGAGGGCAGCGCGACGAAGAGCGCGACCGCGATGACGAAGACGAACAGGTTGAGGAGCGTGACCTGGTTCGGCGTGATCGGCGTCTTCGCGAAGAGCGCCACGACGGCCGCCGCGATCGGCCGCATGAAGTAGACGTTGAAGAGCAGATCGTGCTTCTTGCGCGTGGCCCGATAGACCTCGATCGCCGACCCGATCATCGCGCGCAGCCTACTACGAGAGGCCGAGGCGCGGCGCGCGCGTACAGAAAAAGATCAATCATGCCGCAGCATTGACGCATGTAAACAAACGTGTGTTGCGCACCGCGTCATCGTGATTAGAAAGGGCGCGATGAAACGGTTCGGTCTCGCGCTTTCCTTCTTCCTTGCCGCGTGCGGTGCCTTCTCCGACGACTACGAGGAGCTCGCGCCGTGGTCGGCCCCCCAGGAGCCCGACGTCTTCCGGCTCGCCGAAGCGGACGCCACGCCGTTCGCGGTGACGCGCATCGCACGCGGCGAAGCTCTCGTCGCGAAGCTCGGCGCCGCCGAGACGACGTGCGCGGATCGCCTCGCTCGCCCGGCGTGCCCCGTCGTCTCGATCGACCTGTCGCGATCGAGGCTCGACGCGGCGGAAGAACGCGCCGTACGCGAGCGCATCCTGGAAGGCAGCGCCTTCGTCCTCGCGAAGCTCGTCGCGGACGCCGACGCGGGCACCGGGCGCCTCGTCGTGAGCGAGGTGTTCCTCCGCAGCAGCGCCGCCCCGGCGCTCGCGCACGAGCGCGTCCCGATGGAGGTCCCCGTGACGCTCCGAGGCGATCGCGCGACGTGCCGCTCGAATCGCTCGTGCCGTTGGCTCGTCTCCGAGCCGCTCGACGGTCGCAGCCCGACGTCGAGCCACGCCGACATCGATCTGTCGTTCGTGCAGCTCGATCCCCCGCAGGCCGAAGAACGCATCGCGCACGAAGGTCTGGTCGTCCACGGCCGCGCGGTGGGTTCGACGTTCGTCGTATCGGCCGTCTACGATCCGCTGCCCGCGCCCGCGCCGGTCGTCGACGTCCGTTAGGACGTCTCGCCGGAGAGGTCGGATGGGCGGAGACATCGCGCCTTTCCTTCCGCCCGTCCGCCCTCGACTCCGCTCAGATCAGCTGCTCGACCCAGTCGCCCGTCACCTGGCCCGTCGTCACGTCGAGGCGGTTCCAGAAGTTGGCGAGGGCGATCGCCATGACCAGCGCGCTCAGCGCCTGCTCGGAGTAGTGGCGAGAGGCCTCCTTCCAAACTTCGTCCGGGACCGGGTCCGGTCGATCGGCGAGCCGCGTCGCGGCCTCGGCCAGCGCGAGCGCGGCGCGCTCGGCTTCCGTGTAGTAGGGAGTCTCTCGCCAGACGGCGAGCGAGAAGATCCGCACGTCGCTCTCACCGAGTCGTTTCAGCACGCGACGCCGGCGCGAAGCTGCCGAAGGGGTCGGTCGAGATCCGCGGCGCGGAGGAGGTGGCTCGAAGGTCGCTCTACTTCTCGCGAAGCGGGGTCGTCCGGCTCCCGGCGCTCGTCAACGGCGCGGCGGGGTCGTCTGCATGTACGAGGGCAAGCCGCTCTCGGTCATGGCCTTCACGGTCCACGGCGGCAAGATCGCGGAGATCGACATCCTCGGCGATCCCGAGCGCCTCGCCCGACTCGATCTGTCGGTGCTCGACGGCTGACGATCTTCCCTCGTTCCCGAGGGAACCTCGATCAAACCTCGGCGAACAGCCTCTCGAGCTCCTCCTCCGAGAGATCGCGCGTGTTCGCGCGGAGCGCCTCGGTGAGCTCTGCGTGCGTCATGCCGCCCGCCTCGACGAAGGCCGCGGCGCACTTCGGGTGGAGGTAGCCCGCGCCCTTCGTCGTCATCATCCCGCGCTCGATCTCGCGCTCGATCGCGACGCGGATCTCGCCCTTCGGGATGTTCTCGCCGCAGCCGAGGCAGCGCGCGCGGCCGGTCGGCGCCTTGTCGGCGTGCGGGTACGGCGGCGGCTTCTTCGCGTCCGCCTCCGCCATCAGCTTCTCGAGCTCGGCGCGCTGCTCGACTGGCACGTCCTCGACGGTCGCGAGCGTCGCGCGGAGCTCGTCGGTCTTCGAACGTGCGGCGCACGGCAGGTGGTGCCAGCGGTACGTCGTCTCGCCGCCTTCGGCGAACTGGTTCTCGACCTCCTCGCCGAAGCGGAGCTCGCCCTTCGCGATCGGCTTGCGGCACGTCCTGCAGGTCGCTCTCCCCGACTTCGCCTGTTCGATGATGTGCGCCATCGCCTCTCCCTCGTCGGACGGCTCCGCCCTCGGCTCGGTCGGATCTCAGATCGAGGCGAGCTTGCGGAACTTGCCCTTCGGGCCCTTGCCCTCGGGGCCGTCCTCGCCGAGGCGCCGCTTCCGATCCTCTTCGTACGCCTGGTAGTTGCCGTCGAAGAAGGTCACCTTGCCGTTCCCCTCGAACGCGAGGATGTGCGTGGCGATGCGATCGAGGAACCAGCGATCGTGGCTGACGACGACCACGCAGCCGGGGAAGCCGAGGAGCGCGGTCTCGAGCGCCTGGAGCGTCTCGACGTCGAGATCGTTCGTGGGCTCGTCGAGCAGGATCAGGTTCCCGCCCTCCTTGAGCAGCCGCGCGAGATGCACGCGGTTCCGCTCGCCGCCGGACAGGTCCTTCACCTTCTTCTGCTGATCGGAGCCCTTGAAGTTGAACCACGCGCAATACGCGCGGCTGTTCACCTCGCGCTTGCCGAGGGTGATCGTGGGCTCGCCGTCGCTGATCACCTCCCAGACGGTCTTGTCGCCTTGGAGGGCTTCGCGCGTCTGGTCGACGTACGAGATCTTCACCGTCTCGCCGATCCGGAGCGTCCCGCTGTCGGGCTTCTCCAGGCCCACGATCATCTTGAAGAGCGTCGTCTTGCCGGCGCCGTTCGGACCGATGACGCCGACGATGCCGGCGCGCGGCAGGATGAACGACAGCCCGTCGATGAGGACGCGATCGCCGAAGCTCTTCTTGAGATCCTTGGCCTCGATGACGAGGTCGCCGAGGCGCGGACCCGGCGGGAGCGTGATCTCGGTCGGGTCGCGGTCGATCTTCTGCGACTCGGCGAGGAGCGCCTCGTACGCGGCGAGACGCGCCTTGCTCTTCGCCTGACGCGCGCGCGGCGAGGAGCGGACCCACTCGAGCTCCTGCTTCAGCTTCCGCTGGCGGGCCGATTCCTGCTTCTCCTGTTGCGCGAGGCGCGCGGCCTTCTGCTCGAGCCAGCCCGAGTAGTTGCCCTGATACGGATAGCCCTTGCCGTGATCGAGCTCGAGGATCCAGCCCGCGACGTTGTCGAGGAAGTAACGGTCGTGCGTGACCGCGACGACGGTGCCCTTGTACTCCTGCAGGAACCGCTCGAGCCACGCGACGGACTCGGCGTCGAGGTGGTTCGTCGGCTCGTCGAGCAGGAGCATGTCCGGGCGCGAGAGGAGCAGCCGGCAGAGCGCCACGCGGCGCTTCTCGCCGCCGGACAGGTGCGCGATCTCGGCGTCCTTCGGCGGGACGCGCAGCGCCTCCATCGCGACCTCGATGTGATGGTCGAGGTTCCATGCGTCCGCGGCGTCGAGCTTGTCCTGCAGCGCGGCCTGCTCGTCGAGGAGCGCCTGCATGGCGTCGTCGTCCATCGGCTCGCCGAGCTTCGCGGAGATCTCCTCGAAGCGCGCGATGAGGTCCCGCGTCTCCTTGACGCCCTCGTTCACGGCGTCCCAGACGGTCTTCGCGTTGCCGAGCTCGGGCTCTTGCGCGAAGTAGCCGATGCGCGTGCCCGGGTGCGGCTTCGCCTCGCCGGTGAACTGCGTGTCGACGCCGGCCATGATTCGGAGCAGCGAGCTCTTGCCCGAACCGTTCGCGCCGATGACCCCAATCTTCGCGCCCGGGTAGAACGCGAGGTGGATGTTCTCGAGGACGCGTTTGTCGGGCGGGTGGACCTTGGTCACACCCTGCATGGTGAAGATGAACTCGGGCATTTCAGGGCGGGGAGTCTAGCGCCGTCCCCGCGTTTTGTTCACACCCGAAAGGGAGGGTACGAGCACGAGCTCGCCCGTTGACGGGGCCCTCTCGTCGCGTCACACCGACGCCATGCGGATCGCGACCTGGAACGTCAACTCGCTCAAGGCCCGCCTCGAGAGGCTCGAGTGGTGGATCGGGCGAGCCGCGCCGGACGTGCTCCTGCTCCAGGAGACGAAGCTCACCGACGCGGACGCGCCGCACGACTTCTTCTCGCGGCTCGGTTACGAGCTCGCGCACCACGGCCAGGGTCGCTGGAACGGCGTCGCCATCGCGAGCCGCATCGGCCTCGCCGAGGTGACGACCGACTTCGGCCGCGCCGTCGCCGCATCGCCGCCGGAAGCCGGGGACGAGCAGCCCCTCGCCGAGGCTCGCGTGATCTCCGCCGTCGCCGGCGGCATCCGCTTCGTCAACGTGTACGCGCCGAACGGGCGCGCGGTCGGAACGCCGTTCTACGAGGCCAAGCTCGTCTGGTTCGACTGCCTCTCGCGCTGGATCGAACAGACGGTACGTCCGGACGATCCGTTCGTGCTCGGAGGCGACCTCAACATCGCCCCGGACGATCGCGACGTCTGGGACCCGAAGGCATGTCACGGCGGTACGCACGTCTCGCCGCGCGAGCGCGAGGCCTTCCAACGCCTCCTCCGATGGGGCCTCGTCGACGCGTACCGCAAGCAGTTCCAAGGCGCCGAGCGATACACGTGGTGGGACTACCGCGCGGGCGACTTCTACAAGAACTACGGCATGCGCATCGATCACATCCTCGTCACCGAGCCGATCGCCAAGCGCATCGTGGCCGCGGAGATCGATCGCGAAGCACGCAAAGGAAAGCCGACGCCGTCCGATCACGCGCCGCTCGTCGTCGATCTCGACGAGCCGGGGCGACCGTTCGACGCCGGCTGGGAGAGCGCCGCGAAGCGGATCGCGGCACGCCGCGCGAAGATCCGATCGAGCGAATGATCCGGCGCTTCGCGCCGCTCAGAGCGACGCGATCGTCCGGCGCTCGCTCGAGGCGATCGGCGCGCGGGAGCCGAGCTTCGTCGGCTCGTTCTCGTCCTTCCGCGTGACGGAGCCGCCGTCCGCAGAGCTGCTCGTCTCGATCGGGAGAGGCAGCTCGTCTTCGGAGCTCGAGGCCTCCTGACCTTCGAGCTTCCTCGCACCGGGAGGCTCGCTCGCGTCGGGACGCTCGGTCGTGACGGCAGATGAACTAAGCACGGTCGTAAGCGGAAGCTTCATGGGCGAAGAAGTCTGTCATGGAGCAGGTCGACCAGCCAGCGCCGCGCAGTCCTCTGTCCGCAGTCCTCAGTCCTCGGCACAAGGGCTGAGCTCACCAGGCAGCATCCCGCACGACCGCTGCGCAGACGACCGCACCGAACACAGCACCCGCGAGACGCCTGAGCTCGTGACGCAGGCAAGGCGCCGAGGCGATGGACTGAGGACTGAGGACTCGCGGACGCGCAGCGCGTCCGCGACCTGGTTGACCATCCGCCCGCGTTGTTGCAATCGTTCCCGCCCCGATGCCTCGCCCAGCACCCAACGTCGTCGCGGTCGCGGTGGTCACGACCGTGCTCGTCTTCGCGTGCAGGGCCGGAGAAGTGCCGGGCCCCGTGGAGGCTTCGGCCGCGCCCGAGTGCCCCACGATGGGCGAGCGGCCGTGCCGGCAGTCGGCCGACTGCGGAAACGGCGCCCACTGCACCGGCGGCCGCTGCTGGGCGAACCAGGCCGGGTGCCCTTGCTCCTCCGACGAGGACGGCGACTGCGGAGCGAACGCGCATTGCACGCGCGGGCAGTGCTACGCGAACGAGGCAGGCAACCCTTGCTCGAAGCCGGAGCACTGCGGACCGCGCGCCCACTGCACGGTGGACACCTGCTACCCGAACGCGAGCGGCTCGCCGTGCCAGGAGGACTCGGACTGCGGCCCGAGCTCCGCGTGCGTCAGCGGCAAGTGCAACTGACGCCGACGCGCGTGCGGTCGGCGAGCATGCGCGGGCGCCGCGCCGGAGATCAGGCCGCGCTCGCGCGGAGCTTCGGCAGGTGCTCGGCGGGCAGATCGAGCGTGACGACGTCGCCCTCGCTCAGCTTCGTGTCGTGGCGCGGACGGACGAAGGTGCCGTTCCTGCGCACGCCGACCACGCGGCCGTCGATGGCGTCCTCGCACTCCGAGACGGTCCGGCCCCACCATCCCTTCGGCACCGGGATCTCCATGTCGACGCGCAAGGTCCCGTCCTCGAGCCGGTAGACGCCGAGGACGCCCGGCTCGATCGCCTGGAGCGCCACGATCGGACCCGTCAGCGCGCTCGTGCTGAACGTCTCGTCGAAGTCGAGCGCCGAGCGCATCTTGCTGGCCATCCGCTGATCGAACATGCGCATGACGACGCGGATCTTCGGGTTCTCCCTCCGCGCGTCGATCGCGATCTCGAGGTTCGCGAGGTCGTCGTCGGTCGCGCACACGATCGCCTTCGCGTGCCGGACCCCGGCCTCGATGAGGAGCGCGTCGCGCCGCGCGTCGCCGTAGAGCACGGGGATGCCCAGCTCGACGACCATCGGCGCGAACGACTCGGTGGGCCTGCGCTCGATCGCGACCACGGCCTGCCCGAGGCTGGCGAGCGACTCGACCACGCGGATCCCGACGTGGCCGAGCCCGCAGACGACGATGTGATCTCGCATCCGGTCCGTCATGATCTTCACCCAGAGCTTGCGGCGCTCCTCCACGTCGAACACCGACGAGCCCACGCGGATGACGCCGCGCAAGAGCAAGCCGGCACCGATGAGCGGCGTGATCCAGAAGATGAAGCGAGCGAACGGCGCACGTGGCAGCATCTCCGTCGGCTCGAAGAAGAGCTGCATGTACATGCCGTACAGGTCGAACCCGAAGTCGAGCAGCGGCTCGCCGTGACGAGCCATGTCCCAGCGGACGATCGCCGTCGCGAGGAACAGGTAAGCGACGAGCGCGACGAGCCACGGGACGATCTTGGCCGCGAAATGCCAGAAGATCAGCGAGCCCACGGCAGGTGGGCGGTGAAACTCGGGCTTCCGGTGCATCGACGTGTGCTCGCCCGAAGAGCTAGCGGCCTCGGCGCGAGGGCGCGAGCGAAATCGCGCGGAGGCCCTTCCGCGTCTGCTCCGGCCGCGGTCGCCGCGGGCTCAGCGAAACAAGAGCAGCGACAACGCGACGAGGACGACGATGACCCCGGCGGTGATCGCCACCATCGTCGAGAGCGGCATCCCCTGCTGCCCCCGCTGGAGCGTGTTCGTCACGACCGCCGAAGGCGGGGGAGGCACGATGGACACGCCCTCCGCCGGCGTCTCGGGGTACACGTCCTGCCCGAGCTCGATGTGCCCCGACACTGCGGCCGCCGGGATCGCCGGTGGCTTGGCCCGCCCCATCGATGCGTAGTCCGGCGGCGCCACGACGCTCTCCGACGCACGCTCGACGGGCGCGGCCGACTTCGTCGGATCGATGAGCTTCGCGGCGCTCTCCTTGTCGGTTTCGCTGGTCATCGGAGAACGCCCACTTCCCTCGGACCTCGGATCGTACGTCTTGGATCGTACACGCGTTTCGCCGCGCGCAAACCTTCTTCATGCCGGACGCGGCCGGCGGTCGATGCCGAATCCGGACGGACCTTGCTACACTGACGGAGTGAGAGCGCTCGTCCCCGATCGCGTCGGCTCGACCATCGGAGGCCGCTACGCGATCACGGCCGAGCTGGGACGGGGTGGGACGGCGACGGTCTACGAAGCGACGGATCTCCGGCTCGGCCACACCGTCGCGGTCAAAATCCTGCACAGCAGGCATCCGACCGCGCATCGGCGCATGGAGCGCGAGGCCCGCGTCGCCGCGGGGCTCGGTCACCCGAACGTCTGCCTGGTGACCGACTTCGGGCACCTCGACGATCGGACGCCTTACCTGGTGATGGAGCTGCTCGTCGGCCGCTCGCTCGGCGATCTGCTGCGCCACGTGGGACCGCTCGACGTCGACTTCGTGCTCGACGTCGCCAAGCAGGTCCTCTCCGTTCTTCACGTCGCGCACGACCGCGGCGTCATTCATCGCGACATCAAGCCGGACAACATCTTCCTCGCGGAGGTCGTCGGCCGGCCGCCGCTCGTGAAGGTGCTCGACTTCGGCATCGCGACCGCCGACTGCGAAGAGGGACTGACGACGAAAGGCAAGATCGTCGGCACGCCCGCATACATGTCGCCCGAGCAGGTGATGGGCGAGCGCGACATCGACGGCCGCACCGACATCTACTCGTGCGGCGTCGTCCTCTACGAGTGTCTCACCGGCAGGCCGCCCTACGTGGCGGAGAGCCGCTCGGAGCTGATGGACGCGATCATCCGCGGCGGCGCCACGCCGATCCTCGATCTGCGCCCCGACCTCCCGCCCGCCGTGGCGTACGCGATCGATCGCGCGATGCGCGTCGAGCGCGAGCCGCGCTTCCCGACGGCGCTCGACATGATCGACGCGCTCGAAGGTCGCGTGGAGATCCCGTTCGCGACGTGGGAGGCCGAGACGGAGAGGCTCAATCGGCTCGAGGACGTGATCCGAGCGACGCCCCCCAGAGGAACGCTCGATGGCGTCGTCTCGGAGGCCGAGATCCGCTTCGAGGACAGGACGCAACGCTACGTCCCGTCCGCGCGCGGTCGCCGCCGCTGACGGCGCTCGAGCGCCGTCCGTCGCCGTCGCTGCATCAGCGACGGGACGGCGTCGTCTTGCCCTGACCTCGACGCGTCGTCGGGGTGGGGCTCGCCGGCGGCGACGACGCCGTCACCGCCGGCGGCGCCGGCATGGCGCTCTCGACGGGCGCGGTCGTGACCGCCGGCGGCGCGATGATCACGGGGCCCGGCATCGTCGACGGCAGAGCGGAGCCGGTCACGACGACGGGCGCGGCGGTGGCCGCGGCCGTGACCGTGGCCGTGGTCACGACCGGAGCGACGCCCGACGTCGTCGACGGATCGTCGGCCTGCAGCTCGCGCGCGCGCGTTCGCACGAGCACGATGGCGATGATGATGAGCAGGATGCCCGACACGACGCCCGCCGCGATCGTCATCGCGACGCCCGTCTGGGTCGAGCGCATGTCGCGCGAGACGGTCTTCGCGAAGCCGACGACGGTCCCGACCAAGGTCCGTCGTTGCGCTCGTGTGCGGACCGTGACGACAGGAGAGAGCGGCGTCGAGGGCGTCACGAGGCCAGCTCCCGACGAGCTCGTCCCGACGGCCATACCCAGCGGTGGGGCCGGCGGGGGCATGGGCATCGCGTGATCGGCCCTCGGGGTCATCGCGCGCACGGCTTCGCGCCCTGCCCTCCCGTCCTCGGGCCGCTTCCGCGGCGTCTCCATGTCGTCGTCGAGCTCGCCGCGGGCGTCGCGGTTGAACGCCGTCGTCTGCTCTTCGTCCGGGTAGTCGATCACGGGGCCCGGAGGAGGCGCATGCAGCGCGCTCGCGATCGGGGTCGGCACCGACTCCCTCACGGCGACCTCGTTGATGAGAGCAGCGACCTCCACCCTCGTCGCGCCGGACGGCCGCTCCTCGGCGGCGCGACCGGTGACCTCCTCGAGCATCCGGGCGCGCGCGTCGAGCTCCTCGCTCGCGTTGCGCTCCACCCAGCTCCCGACGAGGCGTGGCGGCGCGGGCGGAAGGGCCTCCTCGAGCGCGAGCGCCATCTCGCGCGCGGTCGGGAAGCGGATGTTCGGATCGCGAGCGAGGCCGCGTGCGAGGATGGGGTCGAGCGCCGCCGGCAACCCCATCGACGATGGCGGCGGGATCTCGCGCTTGAGGACGGCGCGATAGAGCGCGGCCTCCGAGTCCGCGACGAAGAGCCGTCGCCCGGCCAGCATCTCCCAGAGAACGACGCTCGCCGCCCAGATGTCCGCGCGACGATCGACGTCCCGGCTCTCGAGCTGCTCGGGCGCCATGTACGCGAGCTTGCCTTTGATCGATCCGTCTTGCGTCGTGTGGAGGCGATCGGCGGCCTTCGCGATGCCGAAGTCGAAGACGCGCGCCACGCCGTCGACGCCGACGAGCACGTTCTGCGGGGAGACGTCGCGGTGCACGATCTGGAGCGGCACGCCTCGATCCGATCGCGCCTCGTGCGCGGCGTGCAGCCCCTCGAGGATGCCGGTGGCGATCGCGATCGCGATCCTCGGCTCGACGCGCTCGCCCCGCCTCGCCGTCGTGGTGAGGAGCTTCGAGAGCGCCTCGCCGTGGACGTACTCCATGACGAGGAGCAGCTCGCCTCCGGCAGCGACGACGTCGAGCGTCTGCACCACGTGCGCGTTGTGGATGCGCGTCGCGAGCCGCGCCTCGTCGAGGAACATCTGCACGAACTCGGGCTCGCGTGCGACGTGCGGGTGCAGCCGCTTGATCGCGACGACGCGCGAGAAGCCGACGGCCCCGATCTGTCGGCCGAAGCAGACGCTGGCCATCCCGCCCGAGGCGATTTCGGCGTGGACCTCGTAGCGTCCAATCCGCTCTATGGCGCCGGCAGCGTTCAAGGGCTCTCCGCGGGAGACGTCGCTCCGTCTCCCATCATAGAGCACACGACGAGCGCTCGATATCGCCGTGCGTCAGAGCGCGTTCGATCGCTCACGGATCGCGTCGATGCGCCCGAGCTATCGGCGATCCCTTTCGTCACGTACTTCTCGCTCTCGTCCGGACGAGTACACTCTGGCCATGAGTGCGGGAGCCCGCACACCAACGAGCGCTCCCTCCAGACCGTGGCGCGACCGCAAGTGGCGCGCTCGCTCACGCGTCTTCTGGCTCGTGGCCGTCGTGACGATGGCAGCGGCGGCGTGCAGCGCGTTCGGAGACGAGCAGCGCGCGTCGGTCCCGGCCAGCGATGCGAGCGCGGACTCGTCCAGCTCGGCCGAGGATGCCGGACACGACTCGCCCGCGCCCGGCTGCCGCGAGCCCGGCCCGCCGGTTCTGGACACGACCTTCGGGCTCCAATCGCTACCGGTGGAGACGGCACCGAGGATGGCGCTCGAGCCGAGCGGACGCATCGCGTTCGTCGGCATGCGCTCCGGATGCACGGACGCCACGGCCGCGCTCTCGATCCACGTGCTCCTCGACGACGGCGGAGCTTTCTCCTTGGCTCCATGCTTCGGAGAGGGCGAGGTACCGATTTCCTTTTTCGCGACGACGAACGGATACCTCCTCACGAGCGCCACCGCGGAGTCGAGGGAGACGCTGATCCGGCAACTCGACGCCAATGGAAACGTGCTGCAACTGGCGCGGGTCGGCCCCTCGAGCGGCGACATGTACCGCCCGACCTTCGCCGTCGAGCTCTCCGGCAGGGTCATCTGGGGCGGCTATCGCACTGGAACCACGCTCCCGACCGTGGGCATCCTCGGTTTCGTCGAGGGGTCGAGTGCGAAGCGAACCCCGGAGCTCGATTCGATCCCGGTGACGGCGGCCATCGAAGGCCAGGACCTCTACGTGTTGTTCACGCCAGCCGCGCTCGGCGCGCCGAAGCACGTCGTCCTCCGGAAGTACTCGATCGCAGGCAACTCATTGCTCGAGGACGTCACCTACGCCAACAACGACCGCTCACGCCTCGAAGGCGTCTACGCCAGCCCCACGCAGATGGCCGGCTTCGGCTCGATGACGGTCCGCGACGGTGTGGTCACCATCGCCGTCCCGACGGGGATGTCGTCGAAGTCTTCCAGTTCGACGGCGACAAGTGGCGTCGCCTCTCGGCGCTCGTCGGCTACACGTCGCTGTCGCACGTCACCACGGCGTGCGACGGCGTCGTCACCGTCGGTCATGGCGGTCCGGCGCGCCTGTCTCGAATCGAGCCCGACGGAGTCGCCTCGCTCGAGCTGGCTGACGGCGGGTCTCAAATCTGGAGCATCGCGCGCATGGCGGACGGGTCGATGTTCGTCGTGGTCCAACGCCCCTCGGAGGGACCGAAGATCATGCGAGTGCACCCGTGACCTGCTCGTGACCGCGTTCGCTCGTCCCACGTTCGCTCGTCGCGTGCGTGTGTAGATGCCGGGCTCGCCGAGGCTTCAAGCGCTGTCGCAACGAGCAGCAGGTCCGAGGTCACCGAGGACGCGTTCGAGCTCGATCTCGCGTAGCCCCGCGTCGAGCCTCGCGCGCTCGCCCCACCACGCGAGGGTGTTCGGCGGCGTCCCCGCGAGCGCCTCCTTGTAGTCCTCCGGCTCGAGCAGGAGCACCGCCTCACGCGATCCTTCGAGCGAGGCGTCGAGCGCCTCGAGCTCCCGCGCCAGCATCGAGGCCCCGCTCTTCGCCGCCTCTTCGAGGACCGCACGCGCCGCCACCGCCAAGTACACCCAGCGCTCCGCGTCGGGCCCCTCCTCCAGGCCCTCCGCGAACGCCTCCGCCGCCTGCGCGAGCTCGTCGCGGACGCAGTCGCTCCCGAGGCTCGCGAGCAGCGCTCGCGCCGCATGCACCATCGGCGCGCTCTTGCGCCGAGCCACCGCGCGTCGCGCAGCGTCGATCTCGAGCGAGAGCCGATCGAGCAGCGCCTTCGAGTCCTGCCTGCGGACGGAGTCTGCCGACACGGGGATGCTCCTCATCGAGCCACCTCGGGAGGCGGAGGAGGCGTCGTCCTCGGCGCGAGGATGCGCGCGCGGACCCAGTCACGCGCGCGCTGCAGCAGCTTGTCGACACGCGCCCGCGCGCGCCGCCGCCGCGCGATCGGATCGTCGCCGCCGGGCCCAGACCACGGCAGCTCGCGGAACAACTCCTGCTCGACGAGCACGTCGATCGGGGTCCCCTCGAGGTACACGGCCTCGAGCACCTCGCGGTACCGCGGCGGCGCGGTGCGCAGCACGTTGACGACCCTCTCCGCGAGCGCGCGCTCGTCCTCCTCTTCCTCGGCGCGCTCGAGCGCCGCGTGCGGATCGAGCTCGGAGGTGGCGAAGAAGTCCTCGTCGTACGACTCGGTCTTCTCGTAGACGCCGCTCCGCTCGCGATGCCAGTCGCGCGCCCGGTTCTTCGCCGCGACCGCCAGGTACCCATCCTCGAGCCCCGGCTCGATCGCCCCCTCCAGGATGCGGCCCAGCACCGACACCGCCAGCGCCTGCGCGATGTCCTCCCGCGCCTGCGCCGGGACGCCGTTCACGAGGAGCACACGAAGCGCCTCCTCGCGAAGCGTGCTCGCCAGCCGATCGCGAGCGCTCCGAAAGACGAGCTCGTCCCTCGCCGCCCGCACAGCGCGAGCACACATCGCAGCAGGCCCGACGGCTCGCGCCGCGTTGCTCATGCCGACCTCCCCGGACGAGCGCCCATCTCCACCTCGAGCGCTCGTGAGACGAGCCGAGCCGGCCGCTCTGACACCGAAATCTCTCGGCCGAGCACAGATCGAGGTCACCTGCCCCTACAAGCCGCCCCTTCACTCAGCCGTGCACCGTGCTAGAAGAGGAGGCGTTCCTCCGGGGAGTCGCACAGTCCGGTAGTGCACAAGCTTTGGGTGCTTGTCGTCGCGGGTTCAAATCCCGCCTCCCCGACCACCTGCACACGCGAGCCCGGTTCTGACAGGGCCGCCCGGCGTCGCGCCGGGGTTGTCTCTCGCCAGGCCGCCGTGCCTAGGCAGCGCCTTCCCTCCTAGGGGCAGGTGAAGCTGAAGCCGTTGCCTGCGCAGTTCTCCGGGGAGTTGTTCGTGACCGATGCCGAGCCCTCGACCGTCGAGGCGAGACCGAACTTGTAGATACCGCCGCCCGTTCCGACGCCGCCATTCGACGTGTTTTCGGTGATGGTGACATCAGCCCCGAGGGTCAACGTGCCACTGTTCAGGAAGATCCCGCCGCCATCGATGCTCGCCGTATTGCCGCTGATGCGTGTCGACACGACGGTCGCTTGCGTTGCGGTCGCAATGCCGCCGCCGTGGGCTGCGGTGTTGTCGCTGATCTCGCTGCCCGTGATGGTCAGCGTTCCGGTGTAGACGGAAGCGCCGCCGCCGTAGCTCCCGGTGTTCCCCACCAAGGCGCAGGCGTCGATGGTGACGTCTGCGCCGGCATTGTTGACGTAGACGCCGCCGCTGTTGTTCGAAGTGCCATTGCCGCCGGTGATGCGCAGTGAGTCGAGCACTGCGGTGATGGCGGACGTGACCGGAACGACGGAACCAAGTCCAGCCTTCCCGACGAGGATCGTGTCGACCGTCGGGTCGTTGCCGGAACCGGAGCCGATGATCTCGACATCGGCAGTCAACGGGAACGGCCCCTCGTATTCGCCAGGACAGACACGGATCGTGCCCCCGGCGGCGAGCGCCTCGACGAGCGCGGCGCCACAGGCGACGCGGTCACCGCTCGCGCAGGCCACATCGCAGGCCGCGCAGATCGTGCCGTCGCACGAGAGGCCCTCGTTGCAGGACTGGTCGGCACAGCAGACCTGACCTTCACCCCCGCACGGGGTACATGCACCATACACACAAACGTTGCCCGCTTCGCAGACGTTCCCGCAGGCGCCGCAGTTGTTCGGGTCCTCGTCCAGGTCCGCGTTGCACGGCGCGCATACGTCGGCCTCGTGGGTGATCTCGTCCTCGTCGAGGACGTCGTCGCCGTCGAGGTCGAGACCAGCGGAGATTCGGACGCCGCCGACCGGGCACTGCGGGCTCGGTCCAATCGGCGTGAGCGTGACGAGCGCGTCGCGGCCTGGCATTCCCTGCGGGCCCCTCTCGCCGGGCACTCCCTGCGGGCCTCTCTCGCCGGGCACTCCCTGCGGCCCCCTCTCGCCGGGCATTCCCTGCGGGCCCCTCTCGCCGGGCGCTCCCTGCGGGCCCCTCTCGCCGGGCGCTCCGGGATCGCCCTGCGGGCCGACGGGGCCCTCTGGCCCCTCGGGTCCTTGCGGACCTCGAGCGCCATCGCGCCCTGGCGTCGCCTGGAAGTCGACCTCGCGCCAGCTTTGGCCGTCGCACAGGAGGAGCTTCCGTTCCTCGGTGACGTACGCGAGCTGGTGGAGCGCGCTCGGGTCACACGAGGGGAGCCCGCTCCGATCCGGGAAGGTCTGCAGCGTCGCGACGTGCGACGTCTGCGGCGCCCCCTCCGAGGGCTCCTCCATCTTGCAGGCCCCCAGAAGAGCAAAAGTGGTCATCGCACCGAGAGCCCCCACACGCCTCTTGCCCCTCATGTTCTTCGCGCCTCCGCTCCTCCTTCACGACGGAGGCGGCTCGGACTTAAGGGCGAAGTTCTAGAGCTTCGTCCCGGTCTCCCGATACGTCACCTGACATGGCGTCGTCACCGCGGGCGGACGCACTCCGTTGACGGTCGTGCCTGTGAAGCCCGAATCCGTGAACGTGTAGCTCATCGTCGAGGTCGCGATCACGTCCCCGTTCTTGTCCCAAAGCTCGCACGCGCTCGTGAACTTGCAGCCCTCGAGCTTTCCCGGACAACCGCCCTCGAGCCCAGGAAGCACGACGACCCACGTTCCGTCGCCGGCCTTCTGCACGCTCAGGCTGCTCGTCTCGGGATCGAGCGCGGGATCGCACGTCCCCGAGAGGCGCTCGACCGTCACGCTGTAGTTGCCCGAGATGTCCCCGCAAGCACCGCCGCCGGAGCTGCTGCCGGTGCCATCGGTGGTGCTCGAGCACGCAACCATCAGTCCCCCCGACGACCATCGTCTTCTTGAACATGACCCCTCCTCGCCGGACGCCCGGCGAAGGACGAACGTACGCACCGCGAGCGACGACCCGCGTCGCACGCGTCGCGCCACGGGCCCTCGTCGCGAGCGCGCAGAACGCAGCACGTGATCGCGTTCCACTTCGCGGTCGACGGCGTATGCTCCGCCCATGACGCACGAATGGGACGCCGAGGCCTACCAACGCCTGTCCGAGCCGCAGTTCGCTTGGGGTCTTCGCGTGCTCGAGCGACTGCCGCTCGAAGGGCACGAGACCGTCATCGACGCGGGGTGTGGCAGCGGCCGGCTCACCGCGGTGCTCGCGGAGCGACTCCCGCGCGGGCGAGTCATCGCGGTCGATCGCTCGTCGAACATGCTCGCGGAGGCGCGCAAGCGGCTCGTGCACCTCGGCGAGCGCGTCACGTTCGTGTCCGCCGATCTCGCGTCGTTCGTCTCCGAAGAGCCGGCGGACGCGGTGTTCAGCACCGCCACGTTCCACTGGGTGAAGGATCACGATCGGCTCTTCGAGAGCCTCCACGGCTGCCTTCGGTCGGGCGGACGGCTCGTCGCGCAGTGCGGAGGCACCGGCAACCTCGCGCGCTTCCTCGCGCACGCCGAGGGCGTGTACGCGCGCGAGCCGTTCGCCGCGCACTTCACCGACTTCGATCCCACGTGGAACTTCCAGGGGCCCGACGTGACGGCCGAGCGGCTCCGGCGCGCCGGCTTCGTCGACGTCGCCTGCGGCCTCGAGGATGCTCCTACGCCCTTCGCCGACGAGGCGACGTTCCGCGCGTTCATCCGCGCCGTCGTCCTGCGCTCGCACGTGGCGACGCTCCCGGACGAGGAGCTCCGCGCGCGGTTCATCGACGAGGTCGTCGCGAGCGTCGCGCGCTCCGGGCCGTTCGAGCTCGATTACGTACGCCTCAACATCACCGCACGACGGCCGTGACGATGCGGCCAGTCGCGAGCTCGGATTAGGATCGTGGTGTGATTCCTCGGCTCGCCGTCCTCTCCTTCGGGCTGCTCGCCGCATGTGGCGGCGGACGACGAGACACGATGACGGCGCCGAGCGGAGCGCTCGCGCGTCCCGAGATCGACGCAGGCCCGAGCACGGGCAGAGAGCGATCGACGGCGGTGGACCGTGCCGTGCGCTCGCGCATCGCCACGGGCGCGAGATGCGCCGGCCGAGAGGGCGGCGTCTACTGCTGGGGCGAGGGCTCGGTCACCCCCGTGCTCGTGAAGGAGCTCGGACGCTCCGAGCGCATCGCCAGCGGCGGGCCTACCTGCGCGCTCCGCGCGAGCGGCGACGTCGCTTGCGTGAAGAGCAGCAGCCGACTCCACGAGCTCGACCCGCGCATGAGCAAGCAGCTCGGCGACGCCGTCGACCTCGCCACCGGCGGCCAGTCGGTCTGCGCGATCCGGCGCTCCGGCGCGGTCGTGTGCTGGGGCTTCGGCTACCACGCCGACTCGCGCGCCTCCACCGCGGACATCCCGACGGACGTCGTCGAGATCGGCGTGAACGACGCCGTCGCGATCGCGATGGGCGCGAGCGGACGCGCATGCGCCGTGCGCTCGAGCGGCAGCGTGACGTGCTGGGCCGAGCTCGAAGCGTGGGAGCACACGCCTCCGCACGAGGTCGAAGGAATCACGGACGCCGTGAGCGTCACCGTGAGCGAGCGTCGCCCCGGCTTCGCATGCGCCCTCCGCAGGACCGGCGAAGTCGCCTGCTGGGGCCAGGCGGGCTACGGCGAGCTCGGGAAGGGGCGGAACGGCGAACGCCGACCGCCGGCGAACGTCGACGGCATACGCGACGCCGTCGCCGTCAGCGCTGGCGCGCACCACGCCTGCGCGCTCCTTCGCTCGGGCCGCGTCCGCTGCTGGGGATCGAACGAGCGCGGCCAGCTCGGCGACGGGACGACGACGAACCGCGACGAGCCCGTCCTCGTCGACGGACTCACCGACGCGATCTCGATCGCGGCGGGCCCCGAGCACACCTGCGCGGAGCGCGCGTCGGGCGCGGTCGTGTGCTGGGGCGACAATCGAAACGGCGAGCTCGGCAACGGGCTCGCCACGAACGTCGATCAGCCGCACGTCGTTCCCGGCCTCGAGGGCGTCGTCCAGATCGCGGCCGGCGCCCACCACACGTGCGCCCGTCACCGCGATGGTGCGGTCTCGTGCTGGGGCGAGGCGTCGGGGCGCGAGCTCGATCGAAGGACTCCGTCGCGCGTGAAAGGCGTCGACGACGCGATCGACCTCGTCTCCGGATGGCGTTACTCGTGCGCCGTGCGGAGGGGCGGGCGCGTGTCGTGCTGGAACGCGGAGGCGTACGGCGCGGCGGCGAATGCGCGCAAGGTCGTCGACGAGGACGTGAGCGGCGCGAAGCGCGTCTTCGCTCGGGGCGCCTTCTCGTGCATCCAGCGCGACGACGGCGAGGTCCTCTGCGGCGGCGACGACTCGGATCTGCGGATCGGCTCCGGCACGCGCGGCGACGATCGCGCGTACCGCGTCGTGCCTCGAGCCAAGGGAGCCCTCGACGTGGCGGCGGCCTATCACCACCTCTGCTTCGTGCGCGCGAACGGCTCCGTCGACTGCATCGGTCGAGGATGGTCGGGCCCCGACGGCGCGCGCAGGCTCTCCAGCATCAAGGACGCGGTCGCGATCCGCGCGACCGACGGGTTCACGTGCGCCTTGCGCCGGACGCGCGAGGTCGTCTGCTGGGCCGAGCGGCTCGCCCCGATCCGCGACCTCCGCGACGCGACGGATCTCGACGTCGGTGAAGAGCACGCATGCGCCGTCACCCGCGACGGCGCCGTATGGTGTTGGCGCCCGGACCACTCCGGCGCGTTCGAGGCCGCGAAGCGCGTGGAGGGAGTCACCGACGCCGTGCAGGTCTCGGTCGGCTCGAGCCACACCTGCGTGCTTTCGAGCTCCGGGCGCGTCTCTTGTCGGGGATCGAACGACTACGGCCAGATCGGCGTCGGGATGACGGAGCTCTCGGTCCGGCCGACGCAGGTCGTCGGCCTCCCGTGAGCACGGGCGCGAGCGCGCAGCGGTCGTGCCTCGACTCCGGTCCGAGCACGGTCACACGAGCAGGACGTCCGACGTCCCGTACGCGATGACCCACCGGCTCACGCTCCCGATGAGCGCATGGCGCAAGAAGGAGCGGCCTCGATTCAGGACGAGGAGCGTGCCGCCACCGATGCGCGTCAGCACGCGGCGCGGGTCGCCCAAGCGGAGCGCGAGCATCGACGGATCCTCGCCGGCCTTCGCGAAGACCTTCGCCATGGCCTCGCTCGCCTCGCTCCGGGCGTGCCTCCGATAGCTCTGGATCTCGGCGGCGGTCGCGCCCTGGAGGCGGAGGGCCGACTCCCAAGGGGCGGTGAACGCGTGGACGACCGTGATCCTGGCGGCGGGCGCGACGAGGCGCGCCGCTGCCATCGCCTCGCGCAGATCGGTGTCGACGTCCGCGCCGATCACGACCTCACGGTACGACTGGCCGGCGCTCCGCCGGACGAGGAGCACCGGCGTCCGCGAGGCCGCGACGACGCGCTCCGCCGTGCTGCCAATCGTCGCGTCCGGGACCGTTCGCCCACGCGCTCCGACGACGACGAGGGCCGCGCGCACCTCTCTCGCCTTCGCGCAGAGCGCGTCCGTGGGGCGGCCGACGACGTGGTACGTGTGCACGCGGACGCCCGCGGCGCGGACCTTCGCGGCGCACGCCTCGAGCGCACGCAAAACGACGCGATCGTCCTTGTCGCCGAGGAAGCGCGCGAGCGCCCGGGGGATCTTCGGCGATGCGTGTACGACGTGGACGGTGGCGCCGGTCGCCTTCGCGACGAGGGTGGCTCGGGCGATCACGTCGCTCGACGCCGGTGAGAAGTCGGTGCCGACCACGATCGCCATGTCCTTGCGGGATCCTGCCTTACGCGTCTGCGGCTGCATGCAGTGTCTCCTCCGTGGGCCGATCTTCGGCCGCTCCTTCGTTCGTACGGGCGGGCGGGGTGGACGACGAACGCCGCGGCCGCGGAGCGCTCCGGATGGCGGCGATCGCGGCGTCGGCGTCCTCCTCGCTGCGCCCCATCGCGAGGATGGCATGATGCGCGAGACCGATCGCGAGCTCCTTCTCGCCGATCAGGGCGAGCCCGACGCCGTGGGTCTCGAGGTACTCGCGCTCGCTCTCGCTGTGCGTCCGCACGACGGTCTCGATCGAGGGATTCGCGGCGCGGGCGCGCTCGACGATCGCCCTCGCCTGGAACGGATCGGGCACGGTGACGATGATCATCCGCGCGCCGGCGACGTGCGCCTCCTCGAGGACGCCCGGTCGGGTGCCGTCGCCGTAGAGCAGCGGCAGCCGGCTCGACCGATGGGCCGCCACGCGCTCGCGGTTCTGCTCCACCACGACGAACGGGATCCGTTGCTGCTCGAGCGCCCTCGCGACCGAGCTGCCGACCTGCCCGTAGCCGACGATGACGACGTGATCGCGCGGCGGCTCCTTCCCGTGGCTCGGCGAGAGCCGCGCGAGCGGCCCCGGGGCGCGCTCGATGGTCGCGAGGAGGGCGGGACGCGCGTTCATCCAGCGCGCCGCGCGCTCGGACAGCCAGAACGCGAACGGGTTCAGGGCGATCGAGAGCAGCGCGGCCGCGACGATCAGGCTCTGGCCCTGCGGCGGCATCAGGCCCATCGCCGCCGCGAGCGCCGCGAGGATGAACGAGAACTCGCCGACCTGCGCGAGGCTCGCCGAGATCGTGAGCGCCGTTCGCGCCGGGTAGCCGAACAGAAGCACGATGACGAACGCGGCGACCGACTTGCCGAACACGACGATCGACACGACGGCCAGCACCTCGAGCGGGTGCCGGACCAAGATGGTCGGGTCGAAGAGCATCCCCACCGCGACGAAGAAGAGGACGGCGAACGCGTCCTGGAGCGGGAGCGAATCGCGCGCCGCCTCGTGGCTCAGCTCGGAGCCGTTGACCACGGTGCCTGCGAAGAAGGCGCCGAGCGCGAACGAGACGCCGAAGAGGGCGGACGCCCCGACGGCAATGCCGAGCGCCACGGCGAGCACCGCCAGCGTGAAGAGCTCGCGCGAGCCCGTGTTCGCCACGCGCTGGAGCAGCCACGGGACCGCGCGACGTCCGACGACGAACGTGAGCGCCACGAAGGCCGCGACCTTCGCGAGCGTGACGGCGAGGGCGATGAGGACGGCCGACACGGACGCCGGCGCGCTCGGCGCCTCGGCGCCGTCCGGAGCGCCACCGCCGAGCGTTCCCCCGAGCGCCGGGAGCAGGACGAGGACGACGACCGTCGCGAGGTCCTCGACGACGAGCCACCCCACCGCGATGCGCCCGTCGACCGAGCTCAGCATTCGCCTGTCCTCGAGCGCGCGCAGCAGGACGACGGTGCTCGCGACGGAGAGGCACAGGCCGAAGACGATGCCGGAGCCGATGCTCCAACCCCAGAGCCGCGTCGCCATGGCGCCGAGGAGCGTGGCGACGACGATCTGCGCGATCGCGCCCGGAACGGCGATGCGACGGACGGCGAGAAGATCGTGCACCGAGAAGTGAATCCCGACGCCGAACATGAGGAGGATGACGCCGATCTCCGCGAGCTGCGAAGCGAGGGCGGTGTCCCCGACGAACCCCGGCGTGAACGGACCGATGACGACGCCTGCGAGCAGGTAGCCGACCAGCGGCGGCAGGCGGAGGCGCATGGCGGCGAAGCCGAGGACGAACGCCAGCGCGATGCCCGTGGCGATCGTCCCGATCAACGCCGTTTCGTGCGACATCGGCAGCCGTCCTCCAGACTTCCCCGGGACCGTGCCGCACGATGCGTGCCGCGAACGCGCGGGCCACGCTCCGCCATGGACGAGCTGAGAAGCGCCGTCTCCGCACGACGCGGCCCGCGACGACGGACGCGCGTCGACGAAAAAGCTGCGCCACGCTGCATGCCTTTCGTCGCGCACCAGCGCCGGGCCGCGCGTGCGTCCGACGTCCGCATCGCATTCGCCGCGTTCCGCGCAGATGGCGCCGCATCCGCGTCCGCCTCGGCGCGGTCCGCACGCGCACGCGACGTGCAACACCACGGTTTGGCATGCTCGGCACGGTCACGGCAGTGCACGGCGGAGTCGTCGACGTCCAGTTCGATCGTGCGTCCTCGCCTGCCGTCCGCGAGGCGCTGCGCGTGACCGGCGAGCCCGGCGGCATGCTCGAGGTCCAGGCCCATCTCGCCGCGGGGCTCGTTCGTGCGCTGGCGCTCGCTCCGACGCGCGGTCTTCGACGCGGAGCGATCGTCGAGGCGACCGGCGCTCCGCTGACCGTGCCCGTCGGGAAGGAGCTGCTCGGTCGCGTCGTCGACGTGACGGGTGCACCGCTCGACGGCGGCCCGCCGCTCGCGACGAAGGAGCGGAGCCCCGTTCATCGCCCGCCGCCCGAGCTGCATCGACACGAGACGCGACTCGTGCCGATGTGGACGGGGATCAAGATCGTCGATCTGCTCTGCCCGTTCGCGCGCGGAGGCAAGACGGGTCTCTTCGGCGGCGCGGGCGTCGGCAAGACGCTGCTGCTCATGGAGCTGGTCGACGCGGTCGTCTCCCAGTACCAGGGCGTCGCCGTCTTCGCAGGCGTGGGCGAACGCATCCGCGAAGGGCACGAGCTGTGGCGCGACTTCCAGCGAGGCGGCGTCCTCGATCGCGCCGTCATGGTCTTCGGCCAGATGGACGCTCCGCCCGGCACGCGCTTCCGCGTGCCCCACGCCGCGCTCACGATCGCCGAGCACTTCCGCGATCGCGAGCAGCGCGACGTGCTCCTCCTGATCGACAACATCTTCCGCTACGTCCAGGCGGGCATGGAGACGTCCGCGCTCCTCGGACGGCTCCCGTCGCATGCCCTCGGCCGTCGGCTACCAGCCGACGCTCGCCACCGAGATCGCCGAGGTGCAGGAGCGGATCGCGTCGACCGCGGAAGGCGCGATCACCTCCGTCCAAGCCGTCTACGTGCCCGCCGACGATCTCTACGATCCCGGCGCCGCCGCGATCATGGCGCACCTCGACGTGCGCGTCGTCCTCCAGCGCTCGCTCGCGGCCGCGGGGCTCTATCCCGCCGTCGACGCGGTCGCGTCGCAGTCGCGCCTGTCCTCGCCCGAGATCCTCGGCGAGCGTCACTACGTCGTCGCCGAGCAGGTCCGGTCGGCGCTCTCGCGATACCGCGAGCTGCAGGACGTGATCGCGATGCTCGGCCTCGACGAGCTGTCGCCCGAGGACCGGATGCTCGTGCGCCGCGCGCGCCGGCTCGAGAAGTTCCTCACGCAGCCGTTCGCGGTCTCCGAGGCGTTCACCGGACGGAAGGGCGCGCGCGTCCCCATCGAGCGGACCATCGAGGGTTGCGAGGCGATCCTCGCGGGCGAGCTCGACGACGTCGAAGAAGACCGCCTCTACATGATCGGGACGCTGGACGACCTGGAGGTGCCCTGATGGCCCGCCTCGTCCTGCGCGTACGGACGCCCTCGCGGACCGTCCTCGACCAGCCCGTGCACTCGATCCGGGCCGAGGACGAGCAGGGATGGTTCGGGGTCCGCCCGGGGCGCACCGAGCTCGTCGCGGTGCTCCCCGTGGGTCTGCTCGTGTACCGCGACGACGAGGGCGAGGGCTACGTCGCCGTCGGAGGCGGGCTCTTGCACGTGCGCGGCGAGGAATGCCGCGTCATGGTGCGCGACGCCGTCGCCTCGCGCGACCTCGGCGCCCTCGGCGCGGAGCTCGACCGCTACGTCGCGCGACGTCGCGAGCGCATCGCGCGCGAGCGAGGCATCATCGACGAGCTCGCCCGCGAGGCGCTCCGGCGGCTCGTCCAGGAGGTCCGCCGATGACTGCGCGCGAGGGCGACGCGGAGCTGACGCGCGAGGCGGCGCGCAAGGCCGAGCGACTCGCTCGCGCCAAACGGAGGCCCACCGACGTCTGGTCGACGCTCCTTCGCGTCGCCGGCCTCGGATGGGTGCTCGTCATTCCGCTCGCGCTGGGCATCGCCGGCGGAGGCCTGCTCGCGCGCTGGCTCGATCGGCCGTGGCTCGCGTTTTTCGGCCTCGGCCTCGGCCTCGCGGCGGGCGTCTACGGCGTCTACCGCCAGGTGAAGCTCGGACTGCAGAACGACGCGCTCGACGAGGTCGAAGCGCACGACGAAAGGAGGGTGCCATGAGCCCCGCGCTCGCGATCGCCGTCGGCGTCTTGCTCGGCGCGCTCGGCGGCGCCGTACACCTCGCCATCACGCGCTGGCGCGCGTCGCTCGCGACGACGCGCGGCGCCGCCGCTGCGCTCGGCGCGATGCCCCTCGGCCTCGTGGGCGTCGGGGCGGTCGTCTGGATCGCCGCGGTGGCCTCGCCCATCGCGGCCTGGGCCACGCCGGTCGGGATCCTCGCCGTTCGGTTCGCGGTCCTCCGGAGGGCACGACGATGAGCCCCTTCCCGAGGACGCTCTGGTCGCTCGGCCCGCTCGCCGTGACGGACAGCATGGTCGTCATGCTGTTCCTCTCCGTGCTGCTCGTCGTCGCGGGCGTCGTCGCTCTGCGGATCCCGCGTGCGCGTACGGCGCTGGAGATCGGCTACGAGGCGCTCGAGCGTTCGATCGTCGCGACGACCAGCGCGGACGTGCGCGCGCTCGTCCCGCTCGTCCTCACGCTCTGGATCTTCCTCGGCGTCGCCAACCTCGTGAGCCTCGTGCCGGGCGTCGCGTCGCCGACGCGCGATCTGTCGCTCGCGGCGGCGCTCGCGGTCGTGTCCTTCTTCTCCGGGCACATCCACGCGATCCGCGTCCACGGAGTCTCGTACCTCCGTCACTACGTCGAGCCGAGCCCGCTCCTCTTGCCGTTCAACGTCATCGGCGAGATCGGCCGCACGATCGCGCTCGCCCTTCGCCTCTTCGGCAACATGCTCTCGGGGCACCTCGTCGTCGCGATCGTGCTCTACCTCGCGGGGCTCTTGCTCCCCGTGCCGCTGATGCTCCTCGGCGTGCTCACGGGCCTCGTGCAGGCCTACATCTTCGGCGTCCTCACGCTCGTGTTCGCGGCCAGCTCGCTGCGCGAGGCCGAGCGACGGATGCAACAGGAGGTCGCATGACCGCGCAAGAAATGATCCCCCTCGTCAGCATCGTCACCGCCGGCCTCACCGTCGCCGGCGGATCGTTCGGCGCTGCGCTCGGCGAAGGCCGCGCCCTCGCCCAAGGCCTCGACGCCATCGCTCGTCAGCCCGACTCGGCGAGCACGATCACGCGGACGCTCTTCGTCGGCCTCGCGATGGTCGAGTCGTCCGCGATCTACCCGCTCGTCGTCGGCCTCATCCTGCTGTTCGCGAACCCGTTCGTGCGGTGACGGCATGGGTTTCTCCTTCACCAGCTTCGTCTTCGAGACGATCAACTTCGTCGTCCTCGTCTGGGTCCTGAGCCGCCTCGTCTACCGGCCGCTGAGGAAGAGCCTGGAGGAGCGGCGGAGCGCGCACGAGAAGCTGTTGCGCGACGCGGAGGTGAAGAGCGAAGAGGCCGAGCGTCAGCTCGAGGAGCTCCGCAAGAGGCAGAAGGAGATCGCCGAGATCCGCGAACGGGTGATGCGCGAGGCCGCCGAAGACGCCGCGGCGGCGCGCGCGCGGCTCCTCGCCGAGGCGAGGGACGACGCCCTGGCGGCGCGCGCACAAGGACGGAAGCTGCTCCAGGCGGAGCGCGAGGCCGCCGAGGCGGCGGTGCGCGAGCTCGCCATCGAGCAGAGCACGCGCATCGCGGCTCGGCTGCTCGCGGAGCTCTCGCCGCGCGCCCTCGACGACGCCCTGATCGATCGACTCGCGCACGTCGTCTTGGAGCACGGCGCGCCGCTCTCTCGCGAGGCGGGCGCTCGTCGCGGCCCGCCGGAGGTCGATCTCCGCTTCGCACGCCCTCCGCGCGACGCCGACGTCGATCGCCTCCGCCGCGCCTTCACCGAGGCGCTCGGTACCGAGCCCGCGATCTCGAGCCGCGAGGACGCCGCGCTCGTCGCCGGAGTCGTGGCCACCGTCGGAGATCACGTGCTCGATGCATCCATCGCCGGCAACCTCGCCGTGCTCGCGGATCGGGCACGCGAGCTGACGCAGAGGACGGCCCTCGATGGTTGAACGAGGCACGCTCGTGGACGCGGTGCGAGCCGTCGGGGCGGCGCTCGAACGCGCGACCGACGAGTTCGTGCCGTCGGTGCTCGTCCGCGAGAAGGGCCGTGTGGTGCACGCGGCGGACGGGGTGCTCCGGATCGTCGGCCTTCCGTCGGCGGCGCTCGAGGAGGTGCTCGAGGTCGGCCGAGGCTCGCGCGCGCTCGTGCTCGGGCTCGCGCCGGGCACCGTGCAAGCCGTCGCGCTCGACGCCGTGACGTCCATCCGCGAGGGCGACTCCGCGCGGCTCACCGGACGCGTGGCTTCGATCGACGTCGGCGACACCCTGCTCGGACGCGTGATCGATCCGCTCGGCCGGCCTCTCGACGGGCGTCCCATCACGGGGACGCGCGTGACCGTCCCGCTGGAGCGGCCGCCGCCGGCCATCCACCAGCGCGGCCCCGTCCACGCGCCGCTCTACACCGGGACATTGGCCATCGACGCGATGCTGCCCATCGGGCGCGGGCAGCGCGAGCTCATCGTCGGCGAAGAGGGAACGGGCAAGACGACGATCGCGCGCGATGCGATGCTCCGGCAAAAAGGGACCGACGTCGTCTGCGTCTATTGCGCCGTCGGCCGGCGCCGCGCCGAGACGTGGGCCGTCGCCGAATCGCTCCGGCGTGCGGGCGGCCGCTGGGTCGTCGTCTCGGCGCCCGAAGACACGAGCGCGGGGCTCCGCTACCTCGCGCCCTACGCGGCGACCGCGGTCGCCGAGCACTTCACCTATCGCGGGGAGCACGCGCTCGTCGTCTACGACGACCTGAGCTCCCACGCGATCGCTTGGCGAGAGCTCTCCCTCTTGCTCCGCCGCCCGCCCGGACGCGAGGCGTACCCGGGCGACGTGTTCTACTTGCACGCGCGCCTGCTCGAGCGCGCGGCGCAGCTCTCGCCGGAGCTCGGCGGCGGATCGCTGACGGCGCTGCCGATCGCGACGCTCGAGGGCGGCCGCCTGGCCGGTTACATCCCGACGAACCTCGTCTCGATCACCGACGGTCAGATCGTCCTCAACCAGGCGCTCTTCGCCGCCGGGCAGAAGCCCGCGATCGACGTCGGGACGTCCGTGAGCCGCGTCGGCGCGAAGGCGCAGCCTCAAGCGCTCCGGAGCCTCGCCGGTCGCTTGCGTCTCGACTACGCGTCGTTCCTCGAGCTCGAGGCGTTCTCACGCCTCGGTACGCGGCTCGAGGAGTCGACGGTGCGGCGCCTCGCGATCGGCGCGCGCCTGCGCGGCCTCCTGCGCGGGCGACCGATGGCGCCGCTCGGCCTGTTCGACGAGGCGGCGCGGCTGGTCCTCGCCTCCGATCACGAGCTCCTCCTTCGCCTGCCGGCGGAGGACGTCCCGGCCGTCGCGGCGGATCTCGTCGCCTCCGCCGCGCGCTCTCTGCCCGCCATCGCGCGCGCCGTCGACGCGGACGGCGTGCTCTCCGAGTCGCACCAGCACGAGCTCCGCGCATTCTTCGCGGGCGCCGTCGCGCACCTGCCCGTCGAGGGAGGCCATGCCTGAGCCCACGGACATGGCGGCCCTCGAGCGGTCGATGCGCGCCGTGAGCGCGATCAAGCAAGTGGTGCACGCGATCTGGGCGCTCTCCCGTGCGCAGCTCCCGCTCGTCGAGCAAGCCGCCACGGCGGCGGTGACGTACCAGCGATGGGTCGACGCGACCGTCGAACGCCTCGCCGGTGCCCCGCTGCCGATCGAGACCGAGCGGAGGCTCACGGTCGTCTTCGGACCGGAGCGGCCCTACTCGAGCGCGCTGGCGCGGAGGATCGTCGACGCGATCCCGGACGGCGATCTCGGGATCGTCGGCGAGCGGCTCGCCGAGAGCGTCCGCCAGTCGAAGGCGATCGACCAGCGCGTCCGCTTCCGCTGCGCCGGAAGCGTCGCGCACGACGATCTGCACGACGTCGCGCTCTCGGTCGCGCGCGCGATCCTCGAGCACGGACGGGACGCGCAGGTCGTCGTGATGCACCCGACGGGCGACGGCATGGAGACGACGACCGTCCCGCTCATCGTCGCGCGCGAGCTCGTCGAGCGCCCGCCGGAGACGTTCAGCCGCCTCGACCGCGTCGTCGAGGCGGCCGTCGTCGAAGCGATGACCGGCAGGCTTGCGGTCGCGGCGGCCGAGGCGCTGCGAGCGGAGATCCGCGCGCGGATCGCCGCCGCGGACGCCGCGCGACGCGCGTGCGAGGAGCGGCTCGTGGAGCTCGAGAGCGTCTGGCACCTCGGCCGGCGCGAGACGATCACCCGCGAGCTGCTCGAGATCGTCGCCGGCCGCGAGGCCGCCTCGTCCTTCGTCGGAGCAAGGGAGGTCTGATCGATGACGCGCACGCCGAAGAAGATCCTGCTGGCGACCGACCTGAGCTGCCGCTGCGATCGCGCGCTCGACCGCACCGTGGCCCTCGCGGCGGAGTGGGGCGCGCGGCTGCTCGTCGTCCACGCGCTCGAGACCCCGCTGGCGGTGACCGACGCGCCCTCGTGGAGGCGCCCCACCGACGCGCGCCGCGTCGCGGAGCGACGCATCCGCGCCGATCTGCGCGACGTCACGGACGTCGAGCTCGAGGTCGTCGTCGAGCGCGGCGAGCCGTCCGCCCTCGTGCTCGAGGTCGCCGACCGGCTCGGATGCGATCTGATCGCGACCGGCGTCGCGCGCGACGAGACGCTCGGGAGGATCCTGCTCGGAAGGACCGTCGAGACGGTCGTCCGTCGCTCGCAGGTGCCCGTGCTCGTGGTGAAGTCGCGCCCGCGCGGACCTTACCGCCGCGTGATGGTGGCGAGCGACTTCTCGGAGACGTCGCGCAAGGCGCTCCTGACCGCGCTCGGGATGTTCCCGAGGAGCCACGTCGCGCTGTTCCACGCGTTCGACGTCCCGTTCGAGACGTGCGTCGACGACAAGATGGCGGCCCGCGAGGCCTTCGCGAACGAAGCGCGCCGCGAGGCGGAGGCCTTCCTCGCGAGCATGCCCTCGCCGGCGGCGCGGGGCGTCCCGATCCACTGCGAGTACGGATCCCCGACGAGCTTGCTCCGCGCCATGATGGAGGAGATGACCGTGGACCTCGTCGTCTGCGGGACGCGCGGTCGGAGCAGAGCGGTCGAGCTGCTCGTGGGGAGCGTCGCGCAAGCCCTCCTCACCGGCCTCCCGGGAGACGTGCTCGTCGTGCCGCGCGCGCACGAGGCCGGAGAGCTGCACCGTGCGAGCTGAGACGTGCGGGCACGGCGAGCGGAGCGTGCGCGCACGCGAACGTACGGCCGTGACGGAGCGCAAGTGGCGGAAATCACGGCGTCCGGACCTTGGCAAGGCCCTTGCGGTAGGCGGGGCAGCGCCCGCTTCACCCACCCGCGGCGCGCCAAGGAGATGAAGGATGAGCCTCGATGTGGTCGTGCTTCGTGAGAGCTTCGAATTGGTCGTCGAGCGTGCGCCGGACGTGACCCGGCGCTTCTACGACGTCTTCTTCGAGAGGTACCCGCAGGTCCGACCGATGTTCGGACGAAACTCGCGCGCGCAGCAGGAGCAGATGCTCACGAAGGCGCTCGTCGCGGTCATCGACCACCTCGAGGATCCGACGTGGCTCGGAGGCACGCTCCGTGCGCTGGGCGCGAAGCACGTCGCATATGGCGTGACCGAGGTCATGTACGACTGGGTCGGCGAGTGCTTGCTCGCGACGCTCGCCGACGTGCTGGGCGACGCATGGACGCCGCACGTCGAGAGGGCGTGGAAGGAGGCGTATGCCGTAATCGCCGGCGCGATGATCGAAGGGGCGCGCGCGGAGGCGGCCTGAGTGTTCGCTCACAGAGCGAACGGGAAGGTCTCCGGCACCTCGCCGGCGATCCATTCCGCCGTGCGCTCGAGCGGCTCGACGGCGCGCGTCTCGTCGAAGTGGATGACGACGTCGAACTGCTCGGAGAGCAGCGCGTGGAAGTAGTGGCTGATGCGCTCCGTCTCGGGGCGGTAGATGACACCGATCGCGCGCTCGAGAGCGGGGCCGCGCATCACCTCCCGAACGGTCTCGTCCTCGCCGAGATCGAGCAGGAAGCGGCGAACACCGGTCTCGTGGAACGCCGCCTCCCAGCTCCCGGGGAGCGCCGGGCGAACGTGCTTTCGCTCGGCGATCCCGTCCCACGCGCTCGCGGCGGTGACGGTGCCGTGATGGGTGGTGAACCCGATCGAGACGACCTCGCGCCCGTACTTCTCGCGTACGAGCTGTCCGAGGTTCAGCTCTCCGCGCCGGAGCCCCATCTCGGTCGCGCGCGCATCCCCCAGATGCGAGTTGTGCGCCCAGACGGCGATCTTCGCGGGTCTTCCCTTCTGCCGCTCGATGTGCCCGGCGACCGCCTCGAGCGTCTCGAACATGTGCTCGTCGCGCAGGTTCCACGACGAGACCTCCTCGAGGAACATCGCCCGGTAGTACGCCTCGGCGTTCTTCACCACGCGCGCGTTCTGCTCGGCGAAGAACTCCTCGTCGTCGCCGAGGGAGCGATTGCCGTGGGCACGCGACATCGCGCGCTGCTGCATCTCCACGAGCTGCGCGGTGACCTCCTCCTGGCACGATTTGCTCAACCCGAGCGTCGTCGCGAGCCCGTAGATCTGATCGCTCCTGAACTGATCGAAGCAGGCGTAGCGACGCCTCGCCTTCCGCGCGGCTTCGGGATCGGTCGCCTCGAGGTAGCGCAGCACGGCGTCGAGCGACGAGCGTAGGCTGTAGAGGTCGAGCCCGTAGAAGCCGGCCATGGCCGTCTCGTCGGGGAGCGCGTCGTTGCGCTCACGGAGCCAGTCGACGAACTCGAGGACGACCGCGTTGCGCCACATCCAGGTCGGGAAGCGCTTGAAGTCGTCGAGCGCCTCCGTGGCGAAGCGGTCGTCGCTCATCGCGCGGACGTAGCGATGGACCCGGTAGGCGTCCGGCCAGTCCGCCTCGACGGCGACGGCGTCGAAGCCGAGCTCGTCGATGAGCCTCGACGTGATGCGGGCGCGCTCCTCGTAGAACTCGTGCGTGCCGTGCGAGGCCTCGCCGAGCAGCACGAAACGCGCCTCTCCGATGCGCTCGAGGAGCGGCGTGTAGTCCTGCTTCGCGCCGGTGAGCGGCTGACTCCGCTCCCGGGCGACCTCGACGATCGCTCGCTCGTGCATGGTCGACTCCGCCTCTGCATGGTGAGGCAATGCGGGTGCCCGCTCGGAGCGGCGCGAAGAGGCCCCCGCGGGCGACGCGAGATGCGCGCGTGGCGTTACGGCACGTCGCGTTCGTGGCTGCGCGGGCCTTCCGGCGCGGCCGTCGGGACCGACTCGTACGCTCGCGCGACGTCCCTGCCCTCGAGCGCGTCGGCGAGCGCGCAGAGCGCGTCCGTCGTCGTGAACACGCCGACGATCGCGCCGCGCTCGAAGACGATGGCCGAGCCCACCTTCCGCTCCGCCATCGTGCGCGCGACCGCGTTGAGCGGCGTGTGCAGCGCGACGGAGTAGGGGTCCGGCGTCATCGCTTCCTCGACGGCGATCGCCTCGGGGTCTGCGGACTTCAGGGCGATCGCGCGGGCGATGTCGCGCTCGGACAGGATGCCGACGAGCTCGTTCCCGCGCATCACCGGCAGGTGCCGTATCCCGTACTCGTCCATGAGCTGTTTCGCTGCTGCGAGCGTGTCGTTCGGAGCGACGAACTGCGCTCCAGGCGTCATCACGTCACCGACCTCGGGCACGAATGGGCTCATGACGTCTCCGTTCCTCTCGATCCTCGGCGGACCTCGTGGAGACGAAGCAATCGCGGTGCCGCCGGCGCTCGGCCTCGAGAACGAAAGGAGCGCTCGGCAGACCGAGCGCTCCTTCCCCCTGGAGCCTTCTCCTGGAGCCTCCCTCAGCGGCACATGGCGACCCGACCGCGCGGGGTGATGGTGTCCTCCGAGACGCCGCGCTGCGAGCACGACTCGTCCTCGCTCCAGTCCTTCCACTCCGCCGCACGGCCGAGCGAGGCGGCGTGCGCCTTCCACACGTCGTAGCGGCCGCCGGAAGAGGCGCGGAACACCGTCGGCTGCTTGCAGACGCCGGCGGCGTCGTTCGCGCGCATCTCCTTCTCGGCGTAGTCGAGGACGATCCGAGCCATCGCGGGCGTGGTCGAGTTCCAGCAGCAGGTCTTCGAGCGGCTGTACTCGAGCTCGGCGAACACGTAGTCCTCGAGCGTCCGGTACTCGGCGTCGACCTCCGCGCGGGACATGCCGAACGACCGCTCCATCACCTCGTACAGATCCTCGAACGCCTCCTCGCGCTTCGTGCGCGCAGCGCAGCTCGCCGGCCGCTCGCGGAGGGTGGCGCGAGCCGCCTCGATCGTCGCGAGCGCAGCGTCGCGCGCGGCCTCCGGCGTGTCCTCCGCGAGCAGCTCACGGAAGCGCTCCGGACGCGAAGCGATCGCCTCGATGTCGTGGTCCTCGATGTACACGGCACGCGACGAGTGGGGCACGATCGCGTTCCAGCGCGAGCCTTCGAGGACGGGCGTACGCCAGCGCCGGATCCCGCCGCCGAGCTTCGCGTACGGCGTGCCGTCGCTCGCGGTGCCGCGGCCGCCGGTGTACTCGTCCTTGAAGTAGTTGGCGCTCTGCGCCTCGTCCTCCCAGAGCGGCTGCCGGCGAGGCATCGACCCGCTGGCGACGGTCACGCGCATCTTGCCCGCCGGCGTGTGCAGGACGGACATCACGGGGAGCGTGTGGCCGATGCCGTTCTTCTGCCAGCGCTCGACGAGCACGTCGCCGGGCGCCGTCGCCTCCGGCTGGATGTGGAAGAGGTTCGCGCCGTCCGCGAGGTGCGCGCTGCCGAAGTTCGTGTCGAGGAGCAGCATGAGGTAAGCGGCGCGCTTGTTGAGGAACAGCTCGTCGAGGTACGCGCCCGCGCCCTCGCCGTCCTTCAGCGGTCGCTCGCCGTTCACGAGGACGCCGGCCGCGTCGTCGTCCGAGCCGACGTGACGACGGCGGAGCGTGGGGTCGCTCGGCCACGGATCGCCTTCGCGCCAAGTCGACTCGTAGTCCTTGTACTGGGACTTGAACCGCGGAAAGCCCGAGACGGGATCGCCGTTCTTGTCGACGACGCCGAAGTGACCGAAGTAGACCGTCCGGCCGTTGGACCACCCGGTCATGTAGAAGGGCAGGTGGTACCAGGACGCGAACGTCATGCGCAGCCAGACCGCGACGTCCGCGCATTCGAGAACGGGCCCGTCGATCGTGCGGCCGTAGGGCGTCTTGATGCGGATCGTCTTGCCGTAGCGGACGCCGTCGACCTTCTCGAACGACGCGATCCACCGCTGGTACTTCTCCTCCCACGTGAGGCCGCTGTCCTCGCCCCACGCGATGCCCGCCTTCCGCGCCGCCGGCGTGTTCGTGTCGGCCCAGCGGTTCTCGACGGTCCAGACCTCCGCGTTGGTCGCCTTCTTCAGCGGTCCGGAGATGACCTCGCGGACCTCGTCACGCGACGTCTCGACCTCGCCGCTGACGTCCTCTCCCTCGTCCAGCGGAGCGCATGCCACGCTCGTCGTCGCGATCACGGTTGCCAGCAGCGTCGTCAGGAAGGCTTTGCGGTACATGTGGCTACTCCCGCCCACATGTAGGTGCAGTTACGATGCCGCTGATGAATTCCGTCAGTGATGGAATTGCCGAACGAACATTCGCGCAGTTAGCGTCGATCGAGCGATCACTGGATCGGCGCTGACCGGATCGTCGGGGTGGATCACGGGCGATCGACGGAGGGCGATGGCGCCGGTCGGCGGCGCTCCGCGGCTACGCGCACGCGCCCTGTCGCGACCCGTTCAGGGGTAGCAGCTCCAGACCGGGCCGGCGTCGCTCGGAGGCGGAGGAGGCGGCGGCACGGCGGCGTCCGCGCTCGCGTCGGGATCGCTCCCGCCGTCGTCCGGCGGGGGCGGAGGCGACACGGTCCCGCCCGCGACGCATCGGCAGACGGCCTCGAGCTCGCAGTCGCCCTGATCGTTGCGGTCTCCGACGTAGTTGATCGTGCAGCCGACCGGGTAGCGCGTGTCGCGCGGAAGCCGGGACAGCCAGCGTGAGTCGCCGTCGTCCGTGTTGCAGCCCGGCACGTCGTCCGCGACCGGCTGGCAGAAGATGAACGGCCCTCTGTCGCAAGGCGGGAGCGCCGCGTCGGGCGCGGGGGTCGTTTCCTGCGTCGCGCAGCCGGTGCCCACGCCCGCCGTCGCGAGCACGACCGTGATCGCGATCGCCGTGCCGGCGACGAGCCCGAGGAGAGGAGCCGATCGAGACATGCGCGGCCCCGTACGTTACCCGGCCCTCGCCTCGTGTCGACGGCGTTTTTCCGTCGTCAGGCGCTGCGGGCGGCGCGCAGCTTCCCGATGGCCTCCGGCAGGCCCATCGGCGTCGCGCGGAGCTTGACGTAGAGGTGATCGCGGTCGGTCTCGATCGCGCGCACGCCGAGCACGGGCGAGATCACGGAGAGCACGCGTCGGATGCGGTGATCGTTCGCGAGCTTCGGGAGCTTCATCAAGTCGACGACGACGCGATCGCCGTCCGCCTCCACGATGGCCGCAGGCCGCTTCGGGATGAACTTGACGAGGTTGCCCGGCTTCGACAGGTCGAGCGCGCCCGACTTGATCAAGGTCGCCACCGGCGAGTCGCTGTCGCCGACGAGCGCCAGCTTCACGTCGCGCAGGCGGACTCCGACGCGCAAGGACTCGCCCGTGATCGTGACCTCGTCGACCTTGATCGCCGCCGACGCGCGGACGGGCGTGCCCATCGCGTCGACGACGGCGCTCAATCGGAGCGCGGGCGGAGCGCTGGAGATCTCGACGTCTTTCGGTGCCTTGGCTCCTTTGATCTGGCCGGCGAACCAGCGGAGCGTGGCGATGGGAACGCCGAAACGGAGGCCTGTCGCGTTCACCGCGGCGCGGACGACCTCGTCAGGATTCCTCCTGACGTAACCGACTGCCGCCTGAAGCATGGCGCGCGGGTTGAACATGGGTGAAGGCCAGCCTATCACGCCGGCATCTACCGGAGCGCAACCGCGCGATTTCATGACGCACGGCTACGCGTCCATGACGCGTAGCGACGTGGCCTTCCAGCGCCGTTCTCCCCGGCGTACGGGCCTCGGCCACACCCCGAGGCGAGAATCGGTGGAGCAAAGGGGGATCGAACCCCTGACCTCCGCATTGCGAACGCGGCGCTCTCCCAGCTGAGCTATTGCCCCAATCCAGGTACGGGGCGCGGACTCTACGCGCAGCGCGCGAGAAGTCAAGCGCGGGCGACGTGGATCGTGCGGAAACCCGGCGAGGCGGGCCCGGAGGCCGCCCTCGGAGCGCCGGACGGGCGCTAGGCGTAGCCGGCGACCAGCGCCTGCGCCAGGAGCCCCCAGCCGTCGATCGCGACGAAGAGCAGCAGCTTGAACGGCAGGCTCACCTGCGTCGGGTTGAGCATCTGCATGCCGAGCGCGAGGAGCACGTTCGCGACCACGAGATCGATGATGAGGAACGGCAGGTAGATGAGGAACCCGACGGCGAACGCCTCGGTGAGCTCCGTGACGACGAACGCCGGGACGAGGACGGACAGATCGTCCGGCTTCACGTTCTGTCGCTCGGCCTCGGGGCGCGCGTTCCGGGCGACGGCGTAGAAGCGTCCTCGTTCCTTCGCCGACGCGTTCTTCTTCAAGAACTCGCGCATCGGCTCGGCGACGGCCTCGATCCCCTTCTCGACGAGCTCCGTCGTGTCGCGCCTCCCGCCCGTCGCGAGCGGCGCGGCCTTGTCGAAGATGCGCTGCCCGACCGGCGCCATCGCGATCAGCGTCAGCGCCGTCGCCAGCGCCATGACGACCGTGTTCGACGGCACGGATTGGGCGCCGATCGCGCTCTTCACGATCTGGAGCACCGTCGAGATCTTCACGAACGCCGTCACGCCCATGAACACGAACGGCAGCAGCGAGACGAGCGCGAGCGCGACGACGAGGGCGATCGGCTTGCCCAAGAAATCGTCGACCGCGAGCGTCATCCGCGCTCCCTCTCGTCACGCGCTTCGTCCCGTGCTCGATCGCTCCTCTCGCGCCTGAGCACGCGCGCGAACACGTCCGCGAACGACATGGTCGCCTGGGGCGCTTCGCCGGGGATCTCGCTCGCCGCGATCTCACCGAGCTTCGTGAACCCGGCCTCCGATGCGCCGACGACGATGACCTGATCGGCCACCTTCACGAGGTAGATCGATCGCCGCGCCTCGAGCGGCAACAGGCCGACGAGCTCGATCGGGCCGCGCGGCCGTCCGATGCCGAGGCGCCGCGCGCCGTAGAGGACGACGAACGCGATCGCGCACACCGCGAGCAGCGTCACCAACGTCTGTACGATGTACGACGCGTAGGGCCCCACGCCGCGGACCATCGACGAGCGCGCCGCCGGGGTCAACCCTCAGGGCACGCCCGCACCAGGAGAAGAGTCGATTTCGCCAAAAGGGTTCGTTGCCGGAGACGAGGCGGCAGCGCGACTCCGATGCTCTACCGCAAGGTCAGAACACCGCCGTCCGCGGGCGAGCGCCGCCGTGCCGCTTCGCTCGCGGCATCGGCCGAGCTCGCACGACGGCAGTTGACGCACCCCGACGAGGGCCGGTAAATCGCGCCTTCACCTTGGCGCTCGTCGTTCAGAAGTTCGGCGGTACCTCCGTCGGATCCGTGGAGCGGATCCGAAACGTGGCGAGGCGCGCGATCCAGACCCAGAAGGAGGGCAACGACGTCGTCGTCATCGTCAGCGCGATGAGCGGCGAGACGAACCGCCTCCTCAAGCTCGCCCACGAGGTGCACCCGGTCCCGGACGCGCGCGAGATGGACGTCATCGCCGCCACCGGCGAGCAGGTGTCCTCCGCGCTCCTCTCGCTCGCCATCCAGGCGGAGGGCGCCAAGGCCCGGTCGCTGCTCGGCCACCAGGTGAAGATCCTCACCGACGGCGCCTACACGAAGGCGCGCATCAAGACGGTCGAGGGCTCCAAGATCTTCGAGACCCTCGAGAAGGGGCAGATCGCCGTCGTCGCCGGGTTCCAGGGCGTCAACGAGCATGGAGACATCACGACGCTCGGCCGAGGCGGCTCGGACACCACGGCCGTCGCGGTCGCCGCGGCGATCGGCGCGAACGTCTGCGAGATCTACACGGACGTCGACGGTGTCTACACGACGGACCCCAACGTCTGCCCGTCCGCGAAGAAGATCCCGAAGATCTCCTACGAGGAGATGCTCGAGCTCGCCTCGCTCGGCGCCAAGGTGCTGCAGATCCGCAGCGTGGAGATTGCGATGAAGTACGGCGTTCCCGTCCACGTCCGAAGCTCGTTCAGCGATGCGCCCGGCACCTGGGTGACCGGAGAGGACAAGTCGCTCGAGGACGTGGTCGTCGCGGGCGTCGCCTACGACAAGAACGAAGCGCGCGTGAACGTCATCGGGCTCGAGGACAAGCCCGGCGTCGTCGCGGAGCTCTTCGGGGCGATGGCGGAGAAGAACATCTCCGTCGACATGATCATCCAGAACGCCACGACCGGCGCCTCCGATCGCGCCGACGTGACGTTCACGCTCGCCACCACGGACCTCGTCCGCGCGAAGCCCTTCATCGAGGAGGTCGCCAAGCGGCTCGGGGCGCAGGAGGTCCGCTACGACGAAGACGTCGTGAAGGTCTCGATCGTCGGCCTCGGCATGCGCTCGCACGCCGGTATCGCCGCCCGCATGTTCAAGATCCTCGCCGCCGAGGGGATCAACATCCAGGCGATCTCGACGAGCGAGATCAAGGTGAGCTGCCTCGTGCACAAGAAGTACACGGAGCTCGCCGTCCGCGCGCTGCACGACGGCTTCGGCCTCGACAAGGATCGCGGGACCAAGTAGCCGACCGCGCCACGGTCGCGCGATCGCGCGCGCCCGCTCAGTAGCCCCACATGTACTCGAACCGCAGAACGAAGGTCGAGTACGACGGGTACGTCTCGATCTTGCTCAGCATGAAGTGCTGCCTCGCGCCGACGCCGACCGCGAAGCTGCGCGAGAGCTGGTAGTCGATGCCGGCGGTGAGCGCGAGGCCGGGCAAGAACAGCTGCTCCGGGAGGGTGCCGCCCGAGAGCCGGTACACGCCGCCCATCACGCCGATGTACGGGACCCATCGGAGGATGTCGATCACGTAGCTCGCTCCGACGGAGCCGCTGTCGACGGCGGTCGGACGGTTGCGCGGCGTCTCCGCGGACTCGATCTTCTCCTCGCGGGCCACGATCGCCGAGGTGCCCTCGACGACGAGGTTCCACTGATCCGTCAGGCCGTACGTGTAGTGGATCGCGCCGCCGCCGCCGACGCTCACCGTCGACTTGTCCTTGATCGAGAGCATCGCGAGCTGAGGCGCCAAGCCGACGTGGTGCTGGCGCTCGATCGCGCTCGCCGACGACGGGGCGAGCGCGGTCAGCGCAGCCGCGGATACGGCCAGCGCCGCCGAACGAGAGCGACGATTGAGGCGAAGGCGTCCGGAGAACACGGCCTCACCCTAGGCGAGATCGAGCGGGGTCGTCAGCTCTCATGCGCACGATCAAGGCGCGGCGCCCTTGGCCGCGGGCGCGCCGGCCGGGCCGCCCGCCAGCACGAGCTCGACGAGCTTCGCGAGCCTGGCGTACGAGGCCGTGCCGGCGACGTAGTACGGGCCGACGAAGAAGGTCGGTGCGATGCGGACGCTGGCATCCCTCGCCGCACGAACGTCGGCATCGACGTCCGCCTTGTGCTTGCGGTCGTCGAGCGCGCGCTCGAACCGGGTCATGTCGAGCCCGATCGCTTTCGCGAAGCCGTCGACGTCGTCGCGTCTCAAGGCCTGCCGGTGCTCGAAGAGCGCCTTGCTCATCTTCTCGAAGCCCGCGCTTCCCTTCTGGGCGAACGCCTCGCGCGCGGCCTCCGCGGCGAGGATCCCCGCCGGGCTCGGACCCGGCATGTCGCGCCACACCACCTTGATCTTCCCCGGGTAGGCCTTGATGAGATCGGAGATCGTGGCGTCGGCACGCCTGCAGGACGCGGACCGGAAGTCCCCGACCATCTGGATCACGACCTTGCCGTTCGCCGCCCCACGGAAAGGCGCGCTCGCGGGCGCGGCGGCGATGCTCCGCTTCTCCGGCTCGGGAGGCGTCTGGCCGTCCTTCACGAGCAGGTCGTAGACGTTCTTCGCCGACGCGCCTCCGCGGACCAGTGCATCCGCCTTCGCGATCTCCTCGTCGATGATCGTCTTGAACAGGTCGAAGGGCTTGGCGCCGCTCACGCGCCTCCCGTTCAAGAAGAACTGCGGGGTCCCCGTCACCGCGAACTCCTCGCCGAGCGCGACGTCTTCGTCGATCACGCGCCTGAACGCTCGCGAGCGCACGGACGCCATCGCCTTCGCGACATCGAGCTTCGCCTCGCGCGCGATCCGCTCGAGATCGGCGTCATCGAGGCTCGGCTGCGAATCGAACAACAGGTCGTGCACGGCCCAGAAGCCCGCGTCGCCCTTCTGTGCGCGCGCGGCGCGCGCGAGCTCCGCGGCCGGCTCCGCCCGCTCGTGGAAAGAGAGCGGCATGTCGCGCCAGACGATGCGGACCTTGTCGCCGTACTCGCGCTGGATCCGCGCGAGCGTCTCCGTCGCCCGCTTGCAGAACGGGCACTGGAAGTCCGAAAAGACGACGATCGTGACGTACGCCGTGTCCGGACCTCGCACCGGGCCCTTGCCCACGGGGATCTTGTGAACGAGGCGGGACTCGGCCAGCGCCAGCGGCTCGCTCGAGCCCTCGTCGACACCTTCGGGCTGCTCGAGATTGGCCGCGACGCGGCGTGCGTAGACCTTGTCGGGAGAGACCCCGCTCGCGACGAGCGTCCGAGCCTCTGCGAGCTCGCCGTCGATGATCTTCTCGAAGCTCTCGGACGACTGCGCGCCCATCACGGGCACGCCGTTCACGAACGAGGTCGGTGCGGCGTTGATCTCGAGCCGGCGCGCGAGCTCGAGGTCGCGCCCCACCTTGGAGACCCAGCGCTTGGCAGCCAGTCCTTCCTCGAGCGAATGCGCGTCGGCTCCGGCCTCGACCGCCCAAGCGCGGAGCGCATCGGGCGAGATCTCGTCCTGGTGCTGGAAGGCCTTCGATTTGTAGCGCCAGAACGCCTTCGGCCCGGCGATCTCGAGCACGCCCTGGCCGACCTCGGCGGCGAGACGCGCGTACACGTGAGACGTCAGCGGGAAGTTCTTGAAGACGATGCGCAGCTTCTCGTCGCCGTACGCCTTCTGGAGCTCGTCGAGCGTCTTGTCGAGCCTCGCACAATACGGACACTCGAGGTCGGAGAAGACGACGACCGTGACCGGCGCGAGCCGGCTGCCACGTACCGCGTCGTCGGCGAAGATCGGGAGGGCGGCGTCGTCCTCGGGAGCCGCGGTCGGGCCCGGGGGCGGAGCGGGAGGTGCGTCGCCGGAGCCGACGACGAGAGGGTCGGTGGCGGCACTCGACGCCGGTGGGCGTGAGCCTCCGCAGGCTCCGAGGAACGTCGCGACGACGAGAAAGAGGAGGCCCCACGAACGGACGGACGGACGCTTCACGTCGATGCGTCTAGTACAGCTGCCGCGAGGACGATACCCGCGCGGCCATGTCGCTTCCGCGTCGCCAAGACTTTGACGGTTGCGTCATGAACATGGCGTCGTCCGTCATGGACCTCGCGCCGACGGGCCCGTTCCGAGCGTCGGGACGTGCTTTTTTTCGCTGGTACGAACGCTGCTCGACGTGGCTCGCATGACGGACGCCGATCGAACCGAAGCCTTCGACACGTTGTTCATGCTTCCCGCCGGGACGAGCGCCGCCGAGCTGGCACGCGACTGCCGCGAAGCGGCGCTCGAGTTCGTCAACCAGTCGGAGCGCTGGGGACATGGCGAGCTCGCCACGTGGCTCACCGGCCCGTACGCGACCCTCGTTCGCTACACGTCCAAACGCGAGGCGGGCCGTCGAGTGTGGCCGAGGTCGATCCTGCGCAACGTCGATCCTCGCCTCATCGACCGCATCATGCGGACCGCGCGCGAGGAGGTGCGCGACACCCTCGCGCGCATCGCACGCGACGGCTCGGCGAGCTTCGTCATCCAGGCCCTCATCTCGGGCACGGTGATGCGCTGCGAAGACGGCGCGGGCGAGCCGACATGGGCGCCGACCGGCGCCGCCACGCGGCTCGCCGACCGCGTGCTGTCGCTCTTCGCGGTCGACTACCTCGCGCGTCCCGTCGACTACGAGACGCGCCTCTCGCTCTGTGAAGCGTGCCGACACGTGTCGTTCGACGAGACGGCGCGCCTCCGCGGGCTCTGCTCCCGACACGCGTCGGTCGGCCGTCTTTGGGCCGGCGCCGGAGGTGGTCGGCGCCTGACGCTCCCCTACCCTCCCATCGGCGCGTGACCCACCTCGGAGCCGTGTCACTCGCCGGTGTCAGCGCTGACCCAGGGTCGCGCGTGACAACGGCTCTCGCGCGTGTCGTGCTGCGCGAGCGCGACGACGACACGTGCCCTCTCGCGACTTCGGATTCCACGAATCCGTCGGCTTCGTCCTTGCATCGAGGAGCGGCTCGAAACCAACGCTCCACGTCCAGGAGACTTCCGCCGATGCGCCCTTCCATGATGCCGATGATGAGCCTCGAGACCGAGCCCGCGAGCGATCGACCGAGTAGCCGCCCCGCCATTCGGACCCTCCGCCCCACGAGTCGAGGGAAAATCATCAGTCAGGACCCGCGCATCCGCGAGGTGCTCGACACGATCGATCGCGTCGCCGGCTCCACGTGCACCGTCCTCGTCACGGGCGAGAGCGGGACCGGTAAAGAGCTCGTCGTCGCGGCGCTGCACGACGCGAGCACGCGACGCAAGGCGCCCCTCGTCACGATCAACTGCGGAGCGATCCCGAGCGAGCTCGTCGAGAGCGAGCTCTTCGGACACGCAAAAGGTGCGTTCACCGGCGCGCAGGTTGCGCGTCGCGGTCTCGTGGCGGCGGCCGAGGGCGGGACGCTGTTCCTCGACGAGGTCGGCGAGCTCCCGCTGCACGTGCAGGTCAAGCTCCTACGGTTGCTCCAGCAGCGCGAGTACACGCCCGTCGGCGAGACGCGCACGGTCAAGTGCGACATCCGCGTCGTCGCGGCCACGAACCGTGATCTCGAGGCCGAGGTGAAGGCCGGTCGCTTCCGCGAGGACCTCTACTACCGGCTCAACGTCATCCACGTCGAGCTCCCGCCGCTACGCGAGCGGAAGGGCGACTTGCCGTTGCTCGCGCGTCACTTCTTCCGCGTGTTCGCGGCGCGGTCGGGCCGCGACGATCTGAAGGGCCTCTCGGACGCCGCCATCCGCGCGATCGAGGCATATCCGTGGCCGGGCAACGTCCGCGCGCTGGAGAACGCGATCGAGCGCGGCGTCTTGCTCGCACGCGGCCCGTGGGTCGAGCCCGACGACGTCTTCGGTCGCCTCGCCCGCTCGCTCCAGCGTGACACGCCGGCCGTCGAGATCCGGCCCACCGCCGTGCAAAGCGATGAAGGGGACGGACGACCGACGGCGGAGCCTGCGTCCGCGGACGGCTCCGGAGAGCTCGGCGCGTTGCTGCCGCCGCCCGCGCACAAGACGCATTTCCTGCCCGCGGAGGCGACCCGTCATCTGCCGAACCAAGCCTCCACCGCCGAGGCGCAAGGCGCATCCTCGGCGCTCGCCGGCGCGGTCTCGAGCGAGGCGGCAGGTCCCATCCGCCGTGGCTCCGATCCGCGCTTCCCGCGGGTCTTGCCCGATTCGGGCGTCAACCTGTTCAACGCGATCGAGAGCTACCAGAACAACCTGATCCGCCAGGCCTTGCAGCGAACCGCGGGCAACCGCAATCGCGCCGCGCAGCTCCTCGGGCTCAATCGCACGACGCTGGTGGAGATGATTCGTCGCCGCGGCCTGTGAGTCCTCATTCACTCGTCGGCAGGCTTCGCGAGCGGCCGGAGCAAACGCCGGAAGTTCGAGCGGTCGAGCCCCGATCGGCGCGCCGCCTCCGACACGTTTCCGCCCGTGATGCGGAGGAGCGTCTTCACGTAGGCCTCCGTGAACGCCGCGACGATGCGCTTCTTCGCCTCCGGATACGCGAGCTCGTGCAGCGACAGCTCCGCGACGAGCTGCTCGACGGAGAGCGGTGCCTTCGCCGCGCCGCCTTCCGTCGTCCCGGAAGCCCCGCTCCGCGCACGCGTGCCGTCCGTGCTCGATCCGGCATGCGCGATCTCGGGAGGAAGCGACGACGCTTTGACGACGTCGCCGTCGTCGAGGACGAGCGCGCGCTCGATGGCATGCTCGAGCTCGCGGACGTTGCCGGGCCAGTCGTACCGCGTCAGGCAGAGCGCGGCCTCCGGTGAAAGGCGCGGCGTCGGTCGGCCCGCGGCCTCGGCGTACTTCTGGAGGAAATGCTGCGCGAGCCGCAAGACGTCGTCCTCGCGCTCGCGCAGCGGCGGCAAGTGAATCGCGATGACGTTCAGCCGATAGAACAGATCTCGACGGAAGGTGCCTGCCGCGATGGCCGCCTTGAGGTTCGCGTTCGTCGCTGCGATCACGCGGACGTCGACGTGCTTGACCGTGTCGCTCCCGACGGGCTTCACCTCGCCCGACTCGAGCGTACGCAACAGCTTGACCTGGGCGCTCGGCGGAAGATCGCCGATCTCGTCGAGGAAGATGGTGCCGCCGTTCGCCGCTTCGAACAGGCCCGCGCGCGCCGTCACGGCGCTCGTGAACGCGCCCCGCACGTGTCCGAACAGCTCGCTCTCCGCGAGGTCGTGCGGTATCGCGGCGCAGTTCACGGTGACGAGGGGCTTCGACGCACGGCGCGAGCGCTGGTGGATGGCGCGCGCGACGAGCTCCTTTCCCGTGCCGCTCTCGCCGAGCACGAGGATGGTGGAGTCGGCCTTCGCGACGCCGGCGATGATGCGGTTGATCTCGCGCATCTGCGGGCACAGCCCGATCATCTCGCCGGAGCGGAGGTCGGCGAGCTCGCTCTGGAGCCGCTCGCTCTTCTCGCGCAGCCGCTTGTGCGCGGCAGCGTTGAGCACCTCGATGACGACGGACTCGTTGGCGACGAAAGGCTTCGTCAGAAAACCGTAGGCTCCGGCCTTCACGGCGCTCACGGTCGTCGCGATGTCGGCGAAGGCCGTCATCATCACGACCTCGGCCGGATGGCGCTCGTCCTTCATGCGCGCGAGGAGCTGCGGGCCGGTCATCCCTGGCATCCTCACGTCGATCAAGGCGACGTCGAAGGGCTCTCGATCGAGGAGCTTCAGAGCCTCCGCGCCGCACTCCGCGGTCGACGGAACCATGCCGGCATTGCGGAGGATGCGTGCGAGCGCATTCCGCACTCCGCTCTCGTCGTCGACGACGAGCACGCGCACCGGAGCATCCCCCACGGGTCTCAACGAAGCTCGCCCGTCCGTGCTCGTCGCGGGCTTCGCGTCGCTCATCCAGCCTCCACGACCTTGCTAGGCGGCGAGATCGAGTTCCCCCTCGCGCTCCGTCAACAGATCCCTGAGCTGCGATGTCGCACGCGCGAGCAGCTGGGAAACACGAGCCTCGCTCAATCCCATCTTCGACGCAATGGTCTTGCTGGGCACTTCTTCGAAGTAGCGCATGGTGACGATCGTGCGCTCCCGCGGTGCAAGCTTTGCGACGGCACTGCGCACGTCTCGCGAGGAGCAACGCTCCTCCAGCAGCTCGAGCGGAGAGGGTCCCTCTTCACTGAGCGGCTGGTTGGGAGGGAGATCGTCGAAGCCGATCACGACGACGCCGGGCTTTTCCTTCGCCGGCGCGCTCGCTTCCTTCGCATCCTCGGCCGCACGAATGACGGCGCCGGTGCCGGTCTCGACAGGGGTGGTCATCCGTGTTGCCGGGCCTCGCCGGCGTCGCGGCGACCAATCGTGGCGCCGCAGCTCGTCGATGATTGCGCCACGAATTCGGATGCGTGCGTACGCGACGAGCATCTCGGGGCACGTGTGCCCGTTCGATCGAAGCGCTTGGAGGAGCCCCATCGACCCGGCCGCCACGAGATCCTCGCGCTGCACGCTGCGCGGTACCCGTCGCATGAACTCCGCGACGATCGCGAGGACCAGGTGCATGTGCGAGGTGAAGTCGGAGTCGGACGGCGTGGTGGATGAAGGTCTCGTTTCCATGACCGCCCGACCAGCACCGTCCGTGCCATGACGATCGCCGCGCATTTCGGCGCAGACGAGCCGGGCGACGCGTCATGCGTCTGACGTCGAGCTTCCTTTTCTTCGTTCGGCGTCAACGTCGTGGCGCCTTCGACGCATCCGACCGCCGCAACCATGACGCTCAAGCGGCCATCGTACGGCGCGAATGAAGAAGACCGCCGACGAACGACTCCCAGGCGGTTTGCGCTTCTCCATCGAACGCGAAGAAGCGCAGCCCGACGCCCGTGCGACCGCGAGCGTTCGTGACGACGCACACGACGACGACGTGAGCGATGATCGACCGTTCGGGAAGGTCGATCCGAAGCTTCAACAGCTCCGTCATGGCGGGCGGCGCCCCGGACGTCCGGACGAAGAGACCTCGATGGCTCGCGTTCACGATCACGATGCTCTCGGTCGAACCGACCCGGAGAATGCGCGCGGGTGGTAACGCGAGGTACCGGTCGTCCGCACGTCGTTGGTCGTTTCCCATGCCTCGGTTGAACGTCGACGCCGTCCGACCGTTAAGGACCACCATGGAGCCCTCGTACCGCCTTCGAGGCATCCGCAAGATTCACCGTTTTCCACGTTGACGCGGCAGGCACTCACTGGTCCGATGAGGATGGAGCGTATGAACAAGCCGACGAGAGAGGTCGCTGCACGGCGAGGAAGCAGCCCCGCGGACGCGGGCGGCCGTCCGCGCCTCCTCCTCGTGGAAGACGAGGATGCTCTTCGCAACGCGCTCGTCCGCTCGTTGAGCGAGACCTTCGACGTCACGCCCGTCGCGGACGGCGCCTCCGCGGCCGACCTGCTCGTGAAGGAGACCTTCGATGCGGTGCTCAGCGACATCGGTCTCCCCGGCATGTCGGGCGTCGACCTCTTGCGCATCGTTCGCTCCTACGATCTCGACGTCCCCGTCGTGCTCATGACCGGGCAGCCCAGCGTGGAGACCGCAGTGGCCGCGCTCGAGCTCGGAGCGCTCACCTACGTGCAGAAGCCCATCGCGCCGGATACGCTCCAGAGCACCCTGCTCCGCGCAGCCAAGCTCGCGCGGCTGGCGCGCGCGAAGCGCGAGGCCGTCACCGCGGGCCTGGGAGGATCGCCGCTCGCGGGCGATCGCACCGGTCTCGACTTGAGCCTCGATCGCGCGCTCGAGTCGCTTTCGCTCGTGTTCCAGCCGATCGTCGATCGACGCGCGAAGAAGACGATCGGCTTCGAAGCGCTCATGCGGACGAGAGAGCCTTCGATGCCGAACCCCGGAGCGCTCCTCGAGGCGGCCGAGCGCCTCGACCGCATCCAGGACATCGGCCGTCGCGTGCGCGAGCTCGCCGCCACGTCGTTCCGCCCGCAGGACGACGACATGCTCTTGTTCGTCAACCTTCACCCCGCGGACTTGCTCGACGCCAACCTCTACGACCGGAACGCGCCTCTCACCAAGATCGCCGATCGCGTGGTCCTCGAGATCACGGAGCGCGCCGCCCTCGACGACGTGACGGAGACGAAGCACCGCGCGACCGAGCTTCGCCGGCGCGGGTTCAAGCTCGCGGTGGACGACCTCGGCGCCGGCTACGCGGGGCTCACGAGCTTCGCCACGTTCGAGCCGGAGGTCGTCAAGCTCGACATGTCCCTGATTCGCGGGATCGAGACGTCCCCGGTGAAGCGGCACGTCGTCGAGTCCGTCACCAAGCTGTGCCGCGATCTCGACATGCGTGTCGTCGCCGAAGGCATCGAGACGAGACAGGAGCTCGCATGCATCATCGACCTCGGCTGCGACTACCTGCAGGGCTACCTCCTCGGCAAGCCAGGCCCCGCCCTCCTCCCATCGTCACAGACCTGGTGAGGAGCCGAAAGGCGCGCCCGTGCGTCTCGGGGACGGACGTCAGCCTCGAGCGGATCGCAGGGCCGACGGGCACGGCGGATGCTCTTCGCCGTGTGAGCAGCGTCGCGATGCGCAACGTGCCGCCGGAGGAGCCCATGCGCCTCACGATTCCCCGGTGGCGTGCTCCGAGCGAGCCACTCGCGCCAAGCTCGAGCGCGCGTCGGCCGCCTCGACCCGATCGAGATAGCTCCGTCCTACCGAGCACGGCGATGCCGGGGGATCTCGGGCGTCCTCATGGCGTTCGTGCGACCCCACTCCCATCCGATCGGGAGAAGTTGGAACACTTCTGCCGCCTTCCCCCTTCCCGAACGCCCGAGCCGAAGGCCCGGAAGCCGACTTTACCTTTCACTTTTTTGTCGTTCTCTGGTTTCTCTCCCGGGGCTTGGCCCCCTCCGGATGGCTCGGTCCCGAAAGAAGGGCCCGATCCGTTCGTCTTTGTCCCCCGCTTCGCAAGCAACTGCGTACACTTGCTGGTTAGGGCACGTCCTCCGATCCACGCTCCCTTCCAGCCTTCGTTTCAGACGCTTTTGCCGATTTGAAATAGCCGAAGCCGACCAGCCCGCGCAAGGAGAGTAATCCGTGAAAATCGTCAGCGACCAACTCTTGACATCCAGCGAGGTGGGTGAGCTGCTCCAGGTGAACCCTAGCTCGGTGAAGAAGTGGGTCGACGACGGCCTGCTCGCGGCGTTCCGCACGCCGGGAGGCCATCGCCGAATCCGCGCAGCCGATCTCGTGACGTTCCTCGTGCGCCACGACATGCCCATCCCGTCGGACCTCCAGGACGCCGCGAAGAAGAGGCTCCTCATCGTCGATGACGAGGTGGATCAGCTCAAGGCGCTATCCCGTTCGTTCAAGCGCTTCGCCGACCGTATCGAGGTCCAGACGACCGCGAACGGCATCGACGCGCTCGTCCTCGTGGGCTCGTTCCACCCTCACGCGGTGCTCCTCGACGTCTACATGCCCGGCATCGACGGCCTCGAGGTGTGCCGCCGCTTGAAGAAGAACCCTGCGACGAAAGACGTACAGGTCTACGTCGTCAGCGGGTCCTTCACGTCCGCGCTCGAGCAGAAGGCCCTCGAGGCCGGCGCCGCGAAGTGCCTGCCGAAGCCGATTGACGTCCGCAACGTCGTCAGTCTCATGTTCCCCCCGCGCCCAGGTCAGATAGAAGCACGGGCGCAGTAACAACGAAGGTCAGTCATGGGTCACGCCGTAAACGCATTCGCCGATTCCACCCCCGCGCTCTTCGACGATCGGGACGACCGCGCCCAGACCGCGCCCCGGTCCATCATCGTCCGGCGAAGCGTCACGGCGAGAGCACGAGCCGCTGACATCCTCGTCGACATGCTCGCCGACGCTGGAGTGGAGGTCGTCTTCGGGCTCCCGGGGGGGCCCATCGCTCCGATCCATGATGCGCTCCTCGACCACCCCGAAATCCGGGTCATCACGACGCGCCACGAGTGCGGAGCCATCTTCGCCGCCGCCGGATACGCGCAGGCGACGGGGAAGCTCGCCGTCGCGATCGTCACGTCGGGCCCCGGGATCCTCAACGCGCTGACCGGTCTCGCCTCCGCGAACTGTGACGGGCTCCCCGTTCTCGTGCTCGCAGGAGAGGTGCCGAAGAACCGCTTCGGAAAAGGCGCCTGCCACGAGGGGAGCTGTTACGAGCTCGACATCGTCCACATGGCGCGGAGCATCTCCAAGCTCGCCGCCCAGGCCCACGACGCGAACATGGCGCCGGCGCTCATGCAGCGTGCGATCGCCACCGCCCTCAGCGGCCGTCGGGGCGCGGTGCTCTTGAGCCTCCCGATGGACGTGATGACCACCGAGGTCACGCGGCCGATGGTTTCGTTCAGCTCGCGCGTCGAGCTCGAGCCCGATCCGAGGGCGCTCTCCGCCGCCGCCGACGCGCTCGCCCGCGCGGAGCGGCCCGTCCTGCTCGTCGGCTCGGGATCGCGCTGGGACAAAGGACCCGAGAGCATCCGCCGGCTCGCCGAGCGTCTCCAAGTCCCGGTCATGACCACGCCGAAGGCCAAAGGCGTGTTCCCGGAGAATCATCCCCTCAGCCTCGGTGTCTTCGGCTGGGGCGGCCACGCGTCCGCCCGCGATTACCTCGGCGAAGGAGTCGACGTCCTCGTTGCGCTCGGGACGAGCCTCGGAGAGTCGGCGTCCGACAACTGGAGCCCTCTGCTCGCGCCGACCAAGCACTTCATCCAGGTCGACGTCGACGCGCAGCGCATCGGCCGGAGCTACCCGGTCACGCTCGGCATCGTCGACACGGTCGAGCACGCCGTCGACGGCATCCTCTCCCTGCTCGGCCCGGGATCACGGCCGCCCAAGCGCTTCAAGGTCGTCCGGCACGAGCCGGGCGACACGCTCCTCGTCGGAGACGAAGGACGGATCGCTCCGCAGCGCGCGCTGTGGGAGCTGCAGAGGGTGCTGCCCAAGGGCACGATTTACACGTCGGACATCGGCGCCCACATGTTCTTCGCGCTGCACCACCTCGAGATCGAGCACCCGCGCGGGTTCATGACGATGCTCGGGCTGGCGTCGATGGGCTCCGGGATCGGAGCCGCCGTCGGCATGAAGGTCGCGAACCCGAACGTGCCCGTCGTCTCGATCTGCGGCGACGGCTGCTTCTCGATGGGCCTCGGCGACGTCGCCACCGCCGCGATGGCGAACGTTCCGATCATCGTCGCCGTCCTCAACGACGAGCGTTACGGCATGGTCGAAGTCGGCAACACCGTCGTGTACGGCCGCACGCCCGAATACCCGGCGGGCCCGATGAACGTCTCGCTCCTCGCGGAGGGCATCGGCGCGACGGCGGCGGTCATCGAGCGCCCCGGCCAGATCCTCGAGTTGGATCTCGTCGGCATGGCCCGGCGGCGGCCGCTCGTCCTCGACATCCGCATCGACCGGACCGTGCACTTGAACAAGGCACGCCTCGAGTTCCTGAAGGAGCTCGCGAAGGCGAAGGCGAACTGAGTCGTGAGCGCGCGCCCACGGGCGGGCGCGCCGGGCGCATGACGCGCGACCAGCCGAGCTCACGGCCGCTCGCCCTCGATGCGTGCGCTTGACGCCGGTCGCCGGAACGCGCACGCGTGCCCATCGCGCGCGCTCGTCCTGCACGCGAGCGTGACGTCGGCGCACGCCGGACGACGCCACGCATGCGAGGCAACTCGAGCACACCGAATGGAGAATCGTTCATGAGTCAGTCGATTGGAATTCTGGGCGTGGGCACCTACCTTCCTCCGACCATCCGCAAGAACGACTGGTGGTCGGACACCACCGTCGAGGAGTGGAAGGAGAAGGCGTCGCGTCGACTCGAACGCATTCGAGCCGAATTCGAGAAGGAGACGGGGCCCGGCGCCAAGATGACGATGGAGGCCATCGCCGCGCTCGCGGACGACCCCTTCCAGGGCGCGCGGGAACGCCGCGTGATGCCCGAGGGCATGAAGGCGTCCGACATGGAGACGGCCGCCGCTCGCGAGGCGCTCGAGCGCTCCGGCATCTCGAAGGACCAGATCGACCTGGTCCTCAGCTACACGATGATTCCCGACTACATCAACGTGCCGTCGGCCTGCGTGGTCCACGGGAACCTCGGCCTGAACGAGCGCTGCACGACCCTCGCCGTCGACGCCGTCTGCAACTCGTTCCTCATGCAGCTCACCCTCGCCCGCTCGATGATCGCGAGTGGCCAGGCGAAGTACGCGCTGCTCACGCAATCGTCGGCGCTCACCAAGCTGCCGCCGTCCGGGGAGCTGATGGACGCATGGGTCGGTGATGCGGCCTCGGCCGTCGTCGTCGGCCCGGTGTCGGAGGGGCGCGGGATTCTTTCGTACTCGCATCACACGGATGGAACGCGCTGGGGCGCCCTCGTGTGCGGTGTTCCGGGTCGGCGTTGGTACGACGACAAGTGCGTCGCCTACTCGGAGGATCATCTGGCGAACCTCGACATGGTGGTCCGCATCACCGAGCGGGCGAAGCAGGTGCTGTCCGAAGCGGTCGCGGAAGCGGGAGCGAAGCCCGAGGACGTGAACTTCTATGCTTCGCACCAGGCATTCAAATGGCTGCGCTCGGTCAGCCAGGCGTACGCGGGGTTCGTCAACGCGCGCGCCGTCGACCACTTCGAGTGGACGGGGACCGTGAGCGCGGTGAACCTTCCGCTTCAGCTTGCGATCGGCGAGCGCGAGGGTCTCCTCCGCCCTGGAGACTTGGTCGCGTGCTTCCAAGGCGGCACCGGCATGACCTGGTCGGGGATGACGCTCCGCTGGGGCACGTGAGACGCTTCGCCTGAGCGACCATGAAGGAGGTCTCGGTCCGCATCCTCGAGATGTTCTTCCGGGAGCTGCGAAAGAAGCGGCTCCCGCCGGAGGTGTTGGTCGAGGGCGTGGGCTACCCGGTGGCTCACTTCGAGAACAAGCACGAACGCATCGAATGGGATGCGTTCGTGCGCATGATGGAGAACGCCCAACGGATCTGGACCGAGGACGAGATCGTCGAGATGGGAGGGGCGTGGATCGACTCTCCCTTCCTCCAACACACCCGGCTGATCGCCGGCGCGCTCTTCACACCGAAGCAGTTCTATCGGTGGCTCGCGTCGGACACGAAGCCCTCGCGGCTCGGCGCCAGCGTGCAGATGTTCACGTGCATCACGACCACGTACCAGGAGCTCGATGCGCGTCGTCTGCGACTGGAGGTTCGCATCGACGAGGGTTACGCCCCCTGCCGCGCCTTCTTCCTTCTGAGCAAGGGCGGCTTCAGGGACATCCCCCGTCTCCTCGGGAAGGGCCGCGCCGCGGTCGACATGCTCGAGACCGAGCGTGGTGCGATCTTCGACGTCACGCTCCCTCCGGGCAGCGAACGAGTCAGCGTGCTTCGACGTGCGCTTCGCTGGGTCTCCGCGCCGGCCCTGGCCGCGCGCGAGCTCGACGAAGCGCACGCGGAGCTGCAGGTCCGCTACGAACAGTTGGAGGTCGCCCGCTCGAAGGTCACCTCCCAAGCCGCGCAGCTCCGCACCGCCCACACCGTCAACGAGCTCGTCCAGCAGAACCTCGATCTGGAGCTCACGCTCGAGGCGATCGCGAGCGCCCTCGTGAAAGAGGCGGGTTTCGCGAGGGCGCGCGTCGACGTCGACGTCGAGGTGGACGGCGTGAGGATCGTCCGCTCCGTGGATCGTGGCCAGGGAGACGGCACACGGCTCGAGCGGCGCCTCGACGGTCGAGGCGGGAGGCAGAACGGAAAGCTCACGGTCTTCGCCGGCAGCGACGCGGCCTCGATTGGCGAACGCGAGGAGCTCCTCTCGTTCATCGTCCCCTCGATATCGATGGCGATCGACAACGCCATCAGCTACCTCGTCGTCGAGGAGTACCGGCGCGGGCTGGAGCTGCGCGTCGCGGAGCGAACCGCGGAGCTGAGGCAGGCTCGCGACAAGCTCGCCGAGACGGTGGAGCACCTCGAGAACGCGAAGAAGGTACGCGATCGAATCTTCGCGGACATCAACCACGACCTCCGGTCTCCGCTGACGCTCGTCCTCCTCGCCGTCGAGGAGGCGCGCCGGTCCGCGAGCTTGTCGGAGGAAGGCGCGCGCGCGCTCGACGCCATCGAGCACGGGGCGCGCCGCGTCCTTCGCATGGTCGACGAGCTCTTGATCCTCGCCGAAGGCCGCGAGGGCGAGGTCCGGCTGTGGACGGCGCCGTGCGACCTCGGCCCGTTCGTGCGCCGGGCCACGGACGTCTGGCGCCCTGCGGCACGCATCGCGGGGCTGACGCTCGACGTGCGCGTCGAGGACGGGATCGTCGTCCGAGCCGATCCCAACGCGCTCGATCGCGTCCTCGCGAACCTGCTCTCGAACGCGGTGAAGTTCACGCCCGCAGGCGGGACGATCGCCGTCCGTCTCTTCTCGGAGGGCGGTCACGCCGTGCTCGAGGTGCAAGACGACGGGCCCGGAATCGACGAAGAGCTCCGGGGGCGGCTGTTCCGCCGCTTCGAGCGAGGCAAAGGCGCGAAGATCAAGTACGTCGGAGGAAGCGGCCTCGGCCTGTCGCTCGTGCGCGAGCTCGTGGAGGCGCACGGCGGTACCGTCACCGTCCGCGACGCCAACCCGAACGGCGGCCGCGCGCGGGGTTGCATCTTCCGCGTCGAGCTCCCTCCCGCGAGCGCTCGGACGAGCCTCGCGCCGCCGAACCCGAGCAGCCGCCCGCCGCCGGCCCTCGGCCCGCGCGACTACGGCGTCCCCGAGGCGCCGGCCGAGCTGCCGATCGTCTACGAGCCTGCGGGCACACCGCGCGCGACGCTGCTGCTCGCCGAGGACGATCCGGAGCTTCGCGACCGAACCGCGAAGCTGCTCGCCGAGGAGTACCGCGTCTACGCCGCCGCGGACGGTCTCGCCGCCCTCGAGCTCGCCCAGCAGCACTCGCCCGACCTGCTCCTGACCGACGTCGCGATGCCCGGCATCGACGGCATCGAGCTCACACGCCGATTCCGCGCGCTGCCGAACAACCGCCTCGCGCCGGTCCTCGTCCTCACCACGTTCGGCGGCGTGCGTGACAAGCTCACCGGCTTCGACGCAGGCGCGGTCGACTACATCCACAAGCCGTTCGAGCCCGACGAGCTGCGTGCGCGCGTGCGGTCGCAGCTCACGCTCCGCTCGCTCGCGCTCCAGCTCCTCGAGACGGAGAAGCTCGCGGCGCTCGGCACGCTCTCCGCCGGGCTCGCGCACGAGCTACGCAATCCGGCGAACGGCATCATCAACGCCGTCGAGCCGCTCAAGGAGCTGTTGCCTCCGGAATGCGTACCTCCGGGCTCGCCCGCCGCGCAGCTGCTCGACGTCATCGAGCATTGCAGCAAGCAGGTCGCCGCGATGTCGCGCCAGCTCCTCGGCTTCAAGCGAGACGTCGAGCCGAATCGTCAGCCGGTCCCGATCGAGACGCTCATCTCTCGGGTGTGCACGACGTTGACGCCCTCGCTCGAAGGCATCGAGCTGCGCAAGGAGCTCGGATATCGCGGCGTCGTGCACTGCGCCGAGCCGCTGATGGCGCAGGTCCTCGCGAACCTTCTGCAGAACGGAGCGCACGCGGCCGGCCGCGGCGGCTGGGTCGAGGTACGTACGGGCCTCGAAGATCAGCGCGTCTTCGTGGAGGTCCGCGACAGCGGGCCGGGCGTTCCGGAAGAGCTACGCGAGAGGATCTTCGAGCCGTTCTTCACCACGAAGCCTGCAGGAAGCGGCACGGGGCTCGGCCTGTCGACCGCGAGAGACATCGTCCTCCGGCACGGAGGCACACTCGACGTGCGATCGGCATCGGGGACGACCGTCTTCCGCGTCGAGCTTCCTCTGCCGTCGTGAGCACGAGCATCCGTCCCGATCCCGCAGATGTTTCGCAGTTGTAGAACGATCGCTGATCTACACTGGACGCGATGCTCTTGCAGGACCACCTGATCCTGTACGTCGACGACGAGCACGCCAATCGCGTCGTCTTCGAGATCACGTTCGGCAAGCGGTTCCGGATCAAGTGCGTCGACTCCGCGGAGCAGGCCCTGGCGATCGTCGCGCGCGAGCCGGTCGCCGTCGTCGTCTCCGACCAGCGCATGGCGGGCATGAGCGGCGACGAGCTCCTTCGCCGCGTCAAGGAGCTCTCTCCGGACACCGTCCGCATGATCGTGACGGCGTACAGCGATCTCGAGCCGATCCTGAAGGCGGTCAACGAGGGGCTCGTCGCGCGGTACGTGATCAAGCCTTGGGATCGCGCCGAGCTCGAGGAGATGCTGCGATGGGCGGTCGAGGCCTACGTCGTCGGCAAGCAGAACAGTGCGCTCCAGCTTCGCCTCGTGCAGACGGAACGCCTCCGTACCCTGGGGCAAGTCTCGGCCGCCGTCCTCCACGACTTGAACCAACCCGTGACGGCGATCTCGATGAGCGCCGAGCAGCTCGCCGAGCTGGCGAAGGCCGCTCCGGTGCTCGAACGTCTCGCGAGGGGAGACACGTCGCTCACGCCGGACGAGCGCGCGATGTTGAAGGACCTCGCCGAGGAGCTCGGCGAGCTCGCGACGACGCTCTCGAGCTGCGCCGCCTTCATGAGCGACCTCATGAAGCAGATGCGGCAGTTCCAGCGCCACGACTCGGCGCCGCCCTCCAACCGAGAAGTCGCGCCGATGCCCGTCATCAAGCTCGCCCTGTCCATGTGCCGCGGGGGAGCCGTCTCGTCGGGCAGCCGCCTGTCGTACGAGGGGCCCGCCGAGCTGCCGCTCGTGCGCGCCACGTCCGCGGATCTCCTCCAGATCCTGGTCAACCTCGTCCGTAATGCGCAGCAGGCGCTCGAGGAGAACGACGTGAAGAACGGCACCGTGGTGATCGGCGCGTCCGTCGGACGGGGCTCCGTCACCTTCAGCGTGCGCGACGACGGGCCGGGCATTCCCGACGACGTCCTCGCCAAGCTCGGCACCCCGTTCTACACCACCCGCGAGAACGGCACGGGCCTCGGCGTCGCGCAGTGCAAGCGGATCGTCGGTCGCCTCGGGAGCGAGCTGAAGATCGAGAGCACGGTGGGCAAGGGCACGACGGTGAGCTTCGCCCTCCCGACGGCCACCTGATCGAGATCGTCTCGATCGACGCACTGCCGAGGCGCACCGTGCGATAATCGTCCGATGTGCCTGTATACCCGCGGAGGCAATCGGGTTTTCGCCCCGAAATGGGTCCTGATAGCATTCGGGGGGCGAGGGGCTTTCTCGTGGGTAGTGGGCTCGGCACCAGGGGGGTTCTGATGCAAGCGAGCGTCCTGCTCGTGGAAGACAACGACGACGACGTCGCGCTCCTCGAGCGCGTGCTCTCACGATCGGCGCGCGTCGTCTTCGACGTCGAACGCGTCGGCACTCTCGCCGACGCCGAGCAGCGACTCGCGAAGCGACGCTACGACGCGATCGTCGTCGATCTCGGTCTACCCGACAGCGACGGGCTCGCGACGTTCGTGAGCCTCTACTCGAAGTCCGGCAGCACGGCCGTGGTGGTGCTGACGGGTGACGACCGCGAGGATCTCGGGCTCAAGGCCGTCGAGCTCGGCGCGCAGGAGTACATCGTCAAGTCGGATCGCGCGTGGCCCACGCTGCCGATGGCGATCGCGTACGCCGTCGAACGCGCACGCCGGCAACAGGAGGTCGAGGAGCTGACGACGGCGCTCGCGAACGCCGTGGACGCCATCGCCACCCTCGACGGCGCAGGGGCATTCGCATCCGTGAACGCCGCCTTCCAGGCGCTCCTCGGGTTCGAGCCGCAACAGCTCGTCGGCACGCCGTTTCTCGAGATCGTCCACGAGGCGGATCGCTCGACGGTCTCCGGCGTCCTCTCCGCGGGCAAGGCGCTCGAAGAGGTGGAGGTGCGGACGATCCGGAAGGACGGGCGCATCATCCCCGTCCACCTCTCGTTCGTACACCGCAGCGGCGGCCGAGGACACTTCTGCTTCGTTCGCGATCTGTCGCGCCAGAAGGAGGTCGAAGGAAAGATCGCCGGCTCCGCCGCGATCACGGCCGTCGGCTCGCTCGCGACGGGGTTGGCCCACGAGATCAACAACCCGCTCGCGGTCGTCCTCGCCAACGTCGAGGAGGCCGGGCGTATCGTCGCCGAGCTCCCGGCGCCCGAGACGGAGGAGCGCCGCCAGCAGCTCGACGATCTGCGCTCGATGCTCGAAGAGGCGCTGTCGGCGGCGCAGCGCGTGCAGTTCATCGTCCGTGACCTCCGCTCCTTCGCGAGCGCCGACGACCGGCGGACCCGCGTCGACGTCAACGCCGTCATCGAGGCGGCCAGCAACATCGCCTTCGCGGAGATCCGCCACCGTGCGCGGCTCGTGAAGGATCTGCAGGCACAGATCCCCGTCCTCGCGAGCGAGGCGAAGCTGGCCCAGGTCTTCCTCGCTCTGCTCGTCAACGCCGCGCACGCGATGCCGGAAGGCGACGTCGAGCACAACGAGATCCGCGTCACGAGCCGCCAGCAAGGACGCAACGCGGTCGTCATCGAGGTCGCCGACACCGGCTCCGGGATCCCGCCGTCGGAGCTCGGTCGCGTGTTCGAGCCGTTCTTCACGACCAAGCCTCGGCGCCCGGGCATGGGCCTCGCCATCTGCCGCGCGACGATCGCCTCGCACGGCGGCGACATCACCATCGGCCCGCGAGAGGGAGGCGGTACCATCGTACGCATCGTGTTGCCCACGCTCGAAGCCGAGAGCGCGAAGGCGCAGACGGAGCCGCTCGCGCAGCAACGACGCGTCCTGGTCGTCGACGACGATCCCCTCGTCCTCCGGTCGCTCACGCGCGTGCTCGCGCGCGACTTCGAGGTGGCCGCCGCTCGCAATGGACGCGAGGCCCTCGACCTCGTCCGCGCCGGCGCGACGTTCGACGCGATGCTGTGCGACCTGATGATGCCCGAGCTGTCCGGCATCGAGCTCCATGCCGTCCTCGAGCGCGACGATCCAGAGCTCGCGAAGCGGACGGTCTTCCTCACCGGTGGAGCGTTCAGCGGGCGGGCGCAGACGTTCCTCGAGACGATCGGGCAGCCGCACCTCGAGAAACCCGTCGACCTGAAGGCCGTACGCGAGCTCCTCCTCGAGATGAGTCGGACTCCGCACGCCGAGCGCGCCAACGACAAGTGGCTCGGCGGCGGCTGACGCTCCTCGATCGCGTGACCGGACGTCCGCGGCCTCGATCGTGTGCGGCACGTCTGCTCGCGTACGGTCGCCGCGCCCGCGTGCCCCACACCGACCGCGCGTCGAGCGCACGCGCGCGATCGGCGCGCCTGCGCGACGAAGACGCTGAGGCTCGGCGGATCGGCTGACGCTCGATCTGCTCACGAGATCGATTGGCGACAGCACGACGGCCACGCTCCCGCGCGCGTCGCGTGCCGCGGTCGTCCGGCGCCCGTCGATCCGAGGTCCGGCGCTCGGCTCGGCTAACTCCTGGAAATGAAAAGGTGCGTGCGTTGCAGGTCCGGCAGGCATGCGCCCTCGATCGCTGGTCGCTCTCCTGCGGATCGCTCTGCCCGCGGTCGCATGCTCGGGCGCCCCTGCGCCCACGGGTCCGGCCGTCGACGCGTCGGGCTCCGATCCGTCCGGGGCGTCGGATCCGTCCTCGTCGTCGAGCCGGACGGACAGCGCCGGCATGCGTGCGCAAAGGAACGTCTGCGTCACGCTCGATTACGGTCACGAGCGGCCGAACAGCGACTACTTCCTCCAGTTCCCCGACGACGCAGCGGCCCTTTCGTACTCGAGGGACTTCCTCGCGGTGAGCGAGATGCCGAGGCCGCTGGAGGTCACGCACGACGAGCGGCTCACGCGGATCCTCCGCCGCGTCTACGAGGGATTCCACACCGTGTTCCCTCGCGAGACCGAAGGGCTCGAGGAGCCGCCGCGCCTGGTGGTCGTCGAGGCGGACGGCGCGAACGCGTTCGCGGGCTTCGACGAGCGACCGAGCATCAACAAAGCCCCGTGGGTGTTCTGGGTGCACTACCCGGTGCTCACGGAGCCTCGTCCGGACGACGAGGTCGCCGGGCTCTTCTCCCACGAGCTGGCGCACCTCATCCTCCGCAACCTGCTCCCCGAGACGCGCGCGAAGATCCGGACGCGCTACCACGTACCTGGCGGGCGCGAGCACGGCATCATCGGCGCCGCGGTCGTCGAGGATCCCGAGGTGGCCAGGCACGTCGAGGAGATCCGCGAGCTCGGCACGCTCGTCGGCCGTGACGTCGTTCTCGGTCCGTTGCCGCTCGCCGCGTTCGAGGACAGCAAGTACCAGTCGATGCTGACGACGCTCATGACCGAGGAGCGCGCTCGCTCGACCGATCCATCGGCGTGCGACGCCGCGGAGAGCGGGCTTCGGCGCGTCCGCGCGCTCTATGAGCCGAACGTCTCCGTCCACGATTTCATCCTCCGCCTCGGAGGGCCGCAGCGAGATCAGCTCGCGCGCTACGCGCGCAGCACCGCCGACTCGATGCGCAAGTGCCTCGGCCACGCGACCATGTCGCTCTTCGAGCTGAAGGTGCGTGACCAGTTCTCGATGCTGCCTCCGGAGGAGGCGCGCCCGTACATCGAGCGCATGCTCGATCCGACGACGGAGGAGCACGCGACCGCCCGGGCGACGCTCATGACGACCGAGGTGGAGCGCGTGGTCGACGCCAAGAACGCGCCCACGATCGAGCGCTTCTTCGAGGTCGTGGAGACGCTGCACGCGCGGATCGGCGAGCTCGAGAGCGACCCGCGCTGGCCGATCGACGAGCTTCGCGTCTTCGACATGGAAGAGGACGCCGACGACGCCGCCGTGCGCGTCCTCAAGGCGATCGGCAGCGACCCGCTCAGCAACGCCCGCTTCTTCGTGAACCTCATGCCCGATCCGGACGCCTGCTTCCGCCTGGTCGCGAGCGGCCAGGTCCCGCCGTACGGGCGCTTCATCGATCCGCACAACGGGACGTGCTGGCGCTGGTTCCACAGCATCGAGTTCGCCAAGGCGCTCGATCGGTGCCCTGCGACGAACGCGGAGGCGACGCGCGCGGACACCGCGAGCTCCGCACGGGTGTCCCTCGCCGCCCCGTCACCCCCGCGCGCGAAAAGGCGCGGGCTCTTCCGCTGAGCCCGGTCGTCGTTCTCCCGAAAAAGAGGGAGGCCCTCGCCACGTCGCCGTGGGAGGGCCTCCATCCGTGCCGATCGAGCGTCCGACGGACTACTTCGCTTCGGCGAGCGCGCGGTCGATGAGCTTCTTGAACTTCGTGTACGGCTGCGCGCCGCTGACGTAGTAGCCGTTGATGAGGAACGCCGGCGTGCCGGTGATGCCGATGTCGGTACCGGCCTTGTCGTCGGCGTCGACCGCGGCCTTGTGGACGCGGCCGTCGAGAGCGGCCTTGAACTTGTCCATGTCGAGGCCGATCTCCTTGGCGTAGTTCTCGAGGTCCTCGCGCTTCAGCTTCTGCTGGTTCTGGAACAGCTTGTCATGCATCTTCCAGAACCCGTCGGGGCCCTTCTGCTTGAGAGCCTCGCGCGCGGCCTCCGCGGCGAGCGGCGCGTCGGGGTGCATCGGGAGCGGCTTGTCGCGCCAGACGAACTTCACCTTGTCGCCGTAGTTCTTCATGATCTCGGCGATCGTGCCCTCGACGCGGTTGCAGTACGGGCACTGGAAGTCGCTCCACTCCTGGATGACGACCTTCGCGTTCGCGTTGCCCTTGTAAGGAGCGCCGGCGGGGACGGGCGGAGCCTGCTTCTTCTCCGGCTCCGGAGCGCCCTTGGCGTCCTTCATCAGGTACTCGTAGTAGTCCTTCGCCGCGACCTTGCCCTTCAGATCCTCGAACTTCTTGATCTCCTCGTCGATGATCTTCTGGAACTTCTCGAAGGGCTGCGCGCCGACGAGACGACGGCCGTTGATGAAGAAGTGCGGAGTGCCGGACGCCTGAACGTCGTCCGCGAGCTCCATGTCGGCGTCGATCTCCTTCTTGTACTTCTTCTCCTTGATCGCCGCCTTCACCTTCTCGACGTTCAGGCCGAGATCGGCGGCGATCTTCTCGAGATCGGCGTCCTCGAGCTTCGGCTGGCTCTCGAACAGCTTGTCGTGCGCGTCCCAGAAGCCCTTCTCGCCCTTCTGCGCGCGAGCCTCGAGGGCCAGCTCCGCCGCGGGCTCCGCGCGCGGGTGGAACGGCAGCGGCTCGTGCTTCCAGACGATACGGACCTTGTCACCGTAGGTGTCGCGGACCTTCTTCAGCGTGTCCTCGACGCGCTTGCAGTACGGGCACTGGAAGTCGGAAAACTCGACGATCGTGACGATCGCGTCGGGCTTGCCGAGCTGAGGCGACTTGCCGACCGGCACCTTCCAGACGGTCTTGTCGTCCTCCCTCTCCTCGTCGTCGTCCCTCTTCGAAGGAGCCTTGTAGTTCTCCTTCGACATCTCGACGTAGATCTTGTCCTTCGGCGTTCCGGCCGCGATCTTGGCCTGCGCCTTGGCGAGCTCCTTGTCGATGACCTCCTTGAACTTGTCGAACGGCTGCGCGCCCGACAGCTCGACGCCGTTGATGCGGAACGCAGGGGTGCCGTTCGCGCCGACGCGGTTGGCGAGCGCCTGATCCTCCTCGACCTTCTTGGCGGCCTTCTTCGTCGCGAGCTCCGCCTTGAACTTCGCGGGATCGATACCGACCTGCTGCGCCCAACGCTCGAACGCGTCGGGGCCGAGCTCCTTCTGGTTCTTGAAGGCGAGGTCGTGGAACTTCCAGAACGCGTCGTTGCCCTTGAGCATGAACACGGTCTGCGCGGCCTCGGCGGCCGGCTTCGCCTTCGCGTGGAAGCTCAGCGGCTGGTTCTTCCAGATGATGCGGACCTTGTCCGGGCCGTACGTCGACTTGACCTGGTCGAGCGTCGACTCGACGCGCGCGCAGAACGGGCACTCGAAGTCGGAGAAGATGACGATGGTGACGGGGGCGTCACGCTTGCCCCACATCGGATCTTCGCTCGACACGGGGATCGGCGAGTCCTTGTCGCTCCACGCCGGACCGTGGACGCCGCTCTCGGCGGTGATCCCCGCCGTCTTCAAGCGGTGGCTGTCGTAGCCCCACATGACCGCTGCGCCGGCAAGGAAGCAGAGGATGAACCCGATGATCGCCACCCCGGTGCTCATCCCGCCCGCCTCGGGCGGAGGACGCACGTCGGCCGCGTGGCTCTTGTGCTCTTTGTCTTTCGCCATTGCCTTTTTCCTATCGATACGGATGAAGCCAGCGCGGCGCCGTCGGATCGAGACGGACCGTCATCGCTTCGCGAGACGCGCGCGCAACCCATGAAGTCGCAGCACGCCGTACGGCTTGCCGTCGGGGCTCGTTTCTTCGCGAAGGTCCGACGATCTTCGATGGGATTCGTCGCGAGCCGCGAGAAGAGAACGCCCCAGCACGCGGACGCGACCATCCGTGTGGGTCGCGACCACGCACGCAGCGAGACGCACGACGCGCGTCAGATCCGAGGCGGTCGATCGAGCGGCACGCGCACTCCGGGCGGAGGTCGGCCGCACGTGGTCAGGTCGACCGGGAGCCGCTCCTGGAAGAAGAGGCTCGGGAGGGTTTGCGTCGCCGGCGTCGTCGGCTCCTGCGAGAACGACACGTCGATGACGAGCCGATGGCCCGGAACCACGTTCCGCGTCTCGAGCGGGTTCACTTCGACGCAGTCGGCCGGGATGTCGAGCGACAGCTCGGGATCCTGGATCTGCGGATGCGGAGCGAAGCCAATCGCTCCGCGAGGGTCGCAGACCGGCGCGCGGCGCGGGACGGCGCCTGCAGGCGACACGACCAGCCACACGACCAGGACGGTCGCGGCGGCCAAGAGCGCTCGCAGGACCTTGCGCGGCACGGCGCGTAGTCTGGCCTCAATTCGCCCGTCGACGCAAGCACAGCCGCCCCGGCCGGCCGGCCGGCGCCCTTCGGCAGCGCTTTTCTCCACCATCTCGCGACCCGCCGCGGTCTGCGGAAGGCCTGCGTCCCTCGATCTATGTCGGAGTCGTGCGCCGGAAGTGGACGTATGCCCCGGCTGCCGCGATCGCCGAGCCGACGAGCGCACCGCCGAGGACGTCCCCCGGGAAGTGCACCCCGAGAGCGACGCGGGACAAGCCGACGCCGACGGCGAGCAACGTGAGGACGATCGCGCCGAGCGTGCGCAACGTGCGCTCGCTGGCCGACGCGTCGTGCGAGACCGTCTTCGAGAGAACGACGGAGAGGAAGACGGCGAACGCGAAGCTGCCTGCCGCATGCCCGCTCGGGAACGAGTAGTCCGTCGGCGGATCGAAGGCCCGCACGTCGGCGAGCACGCTGTACGGACGCGCTCGAGCGAACAGCCGCTTGAGCACGAACACGACGCCCGCCGTGCTCGCGAGCACGACCGCCAGCGTCACGGCGAGCCTGCGCGTCCGCCGAACCGCGAAGAGCGGCACCACCGCCAGCCCTCCCCATCCCCCGACGAGACTGAGCACCGCCATGGGGCCGAGCCAGCCCGAGAGGGCGTGGTGGAGGGAGAGGAAGAGAAGGACGTCGAGGTCTTGCATTGGCCCGGTCAGGCTTCCGGAGGGAGAGTCCTCAGGCTCAGCGATCCAAACCCGAACGGCCTGGTGACGTCGAGCGCTCCCGACCGAGCGGAGCGCGCTCGATCCCTTCCCTGGAGCCAAGCGCAAGCGTCTTGCAAAGCGCGAATGAGGTTCGGTCTCGAGAACTGGACTGCGCGAGGAGGCAATGGCCGTCCGCTTTCGCAGATGGGTCGTAGGCGAAAGCGCCGAGGCCTCGCAGTTCGAGAATTGGGCCTGCGGCGCGCAACCCCTGAGGACCGAGGACTCCCTTTCCTTGTCCCTGGGAGCGCGTAGAGTGCGAGCCGATGTCAGAAGCTCCGAGGAGAGATCTCGCGACGTTGCGTGCCGAGCTCGCCAAGAAGGACACCGAGCTCGTGCGACTGCTCGCCGAGCGGATGAGCCTCATTCGTGAGGTCGCGCAGTACAAGGCCGAGAACGGGCTGCCCTCGTTCGATCGCGAGCGCGAGGGGGAGCTCTTGGACGTGCTCCTCGCGAAGGCGACGGAGGTCGGGCTTCCGCACGAGGTCGTGCGCGACGTCTTCGCGTCGCTCCTCGCCGCATCGCGCCTCGATCAGCGGCGGTTCCTCCAGACGCGCGCCGAGAAATTCTCGATCGGCGTCATCGGCGGCACGCAGGGAATGGGCGCCTTCGTCGCCCGGGTCTTCCAGAACGCCGGCTTCCCGGTGGAGACGACCGGCCTCGAGGGCGGGCGCCCGAACGAGGAGGTGGCAGCGTCGAACGACCTCGTGGTGCTCGCCGTCCCCATCTCCGTCACCGTCGATGTCGCTCGCCAGGTGGGGCCGCACGTCCGTCCGGGCGCCTGCCTCATGGACATCACCTCCGTGAAGCGACAGCCCCTCGCCGCCATGCTCGAGAGCACGCGCGAGGACGTCGAGGTCGTCGGAACCCACCCGATGTTCGGACCGCACGGCGTCGACTTCGATCGACAGAAGGTGATCTTGTGCCGCGGCCGCGGCGACACGTGGTTCGCGCGCGTGAAGAAGCTCTACGAGACGTTCGGCGCGGAGACGATCGAGTCGACCCCCGAGGAGCACGACGCCCAGATGGCGCTCATCCAGGTGCTCGTCCACGAGAAGACCATGGTCCTCGGGTCCGTGCTCGAGCGCCTCAAGGCCGATCTCGGCCGGAGCCTCCAGTTCGCGAGCCCGATCTACCGGACCGAGCTCGCGATGATCGGACGCATGTTCTCCCAGCGAGCCGAGCTGTACGCCGACATCCTGACGTCGAACGAAGACGCGCTTCGCCTCTCCCACGTCTTCGAGCAGGAGGCCGGACACTTCGCGCGCGCCGTCGCGATGAGCGACCGCGAGACCGTGGTGAAACGGTTCCGTCAGGTCGCCGAATACATGAAGGACTTCGCCGCCTGGGCGAAGAAGCAGTCGGACGCCATCCTCGACGAGCTCGTCCGGCGCGGCTGAGCGCTTCCGAAGGAGGAAAACGAAGAGGCGGCCGGTGTCGTCCGGCCGCCTCTCTCGTCTCCGCCGCTTCGATTCGGGCGCGCCTCGCGTTCAGTCGAGGCCGCGCTGATCCGTCGCCGCCTTCACGCGCTCGAGCGCGAGGGCGAACGCGGCGGTGCGCATCGAGCAGCCGAGGCGGCTCATCGTCGCGCGGATCGCCTTGTGCGCGGCGACCATGTGGCGCTCGAGCTCCTCGTTCACCTTCTCCTCCGTCCAGCGGTGCTGCTGGAGGTTCTGCACCCATTCGAAGTAACTGACGGTGACGCCGCCGGCGTTCGCGAAGATGTCCGGGATGCAGACGATGCCTCGCTGATCGAGGACGTCGGCCCCGTCGAGCGTGCACGGACCATTGGCGCCCTCGAGGACGTACTTCGCCCGGATCTCCGCCGCGACGTTGGCGTTGATGACGTGACCGAGCGCCGCAGGGACGAGCACGTCGCAGTCGGCAGCGAGGACCTCCTCGTTCGTCACGGCCTTCGTGCCCGGGAACCCGACGACGCTGCCCGTCGCCTTGACGTGCTCGACGAGCTTCGGGATGTCGAGACCGTCGGCGGAGTACACGCCGCCCTTGACGTCGCTGACCGCGACGATCTTCGCGCCCTGCTCGTGTGCGAGCCGCGCGAACCAGCTCCCGACGTTGCCGAAGCCCTGCACGGCGAAGCGCGTGCCCGACACGCTCTTGCCGTCGTGCGCGAGCGCCTCGCGAATGGCGAAGAGGCACCCGCGTCCGGTCGCCGCCTCGCGCCCGAGCGAGCCGTGCAGCGAGACGGGCTTGCCCGTCACGACGCCCGGCGAGAAGCCGTGGTGCAGCGAGTACTGGTCGAAGAACCAGCCCATCACGCGCGCGTTCGTGTTCACGTCGGGCGCGGGGATGTCGACGCGTTCGCCGATGAAGTCGTGGATCTCGTCGACGAACTTGCGCGTCAGACGCTCGAGCTCGCGGTCGGAGAGCTTCGTCGGATCGACCTGGATGCCGCCCTTCGCTCCGCCGAACGGGACGTCGACGACGGCGGTCTTCCACGTCATGAGGCTCGCGAGCGAGCGCACCTCGTCGATGTCGACTTCGGGGTGATACCGCAGGCCGCCTTTGTACGGACCGCGCGAGTGGTCGTGCTGGACGCGATAGCCGATGAAGTTGCCGAGCGAGCCGTCATCCATGCGGATCGTCAGCTCGACGCGCACCTCGCGGCGAGGCGTGAGGAGAAGCGTCTCGTAGGCGTGATCGATCTTCAGCGCGTCCATCGCGCGCTTCACGAACGTGTTCGTCGTCTCGTAGGCGTTCATGGCCATCGGCTCACCTCTCGAGTCCAGGTCGCCACGCGGGCGACGTACACCGTTGCCCCCCCATCGCTCGGAATGGAGCATAAGGGCAACCCGGACCACGACGCTACCCTCGGGCAGGAGTCTCCGGACTCCAGCCTCCAGCGTCGAAGCCTGAGGCGGCGGCGATCACGATGAAGCAGTGACGACGCTGCGGGCGGCAACGAAGTCGCGCCCCGCAGCGTCACATCGACCGTTCCAGACGACGGTTTCTGCGAAGTCCGGAACGAAGACGGGGATCAGGCCTCGAGCACCCCCAGCTGCTTGCCCACCTTCGTGAACGCGGCGATGGCCTGATCGATCTGCTCGTCGGTGTGCTGCGCCGAGAGCTGGACGCGGATCCTGGCCTCGCCCTTCGGCACGACCGGGTACGAGAAGCCGATGACGTAGATGCCCTCGTCGAGCAAGCCGCGAGCGAGATCCGCGGCGAGGCGCGCGTCGCCGAGCATGACCGGGACGATGGGCGTCTCGCCCGGCTTCACCGTGAAGCCGGCCTTCGTCATGCCTTCGCGGAAGCGGACCGCGTTCGCCATCAAGCGATCGCGGAGCTCCGTCGTGCTGGACAGGAGATCGAGCACCGCGATCGACGCGCCCACGATCGCCGGAGCGATCGAGTTCGAGAACAGGTAGGGGCGCGAGCGCTGCCGGAGCATGTCGATGATCTCCTTCCGGCCCGTCGTGAACCCGCCCGCGGCACCGCCGAGCGCCTTGCCGAGGGTCGACGTCATCACGTCGATGCGGCTCTGCACGCCGAAGTGCTCGGGCGTCCCGCGGCCGGTCTTGCCGATGAAGCCGCTCGCGTGCGAGTCGTCGACCATCACCATGGCGTCGTACTTTTCGGCGAGCTCGCAGATGCGATCGAGCTTGGCGAGGTAGCCGTCCATCGAGAAGACGCCGTCGGTCGCGATCATGCGCAGGCGCTTGTTCTGCGTCTTCTTCAGCGCCTCCTCGAGCGCGGCCATGTCGCCATTCGGGTAGCGGTGGCGCTCCGCCTTGCAGAGTCGGATGCCGTCGATGATCGACGCGTGGTTCAGCGCGTCCGAGATGACCGCGTCCTCTTCGCCGAGCAGCGTCTCGAACAGACCTCCGTTCGCGTCGAAGCACGACGAGTAGAGGATCGTGTCCTCGGTACCGAAAAATTCGCTGATCTTCCGCTCGAGCTCCTTGTGCAGGTCCTGCGTCCCGCAGATGAACCGCACGGAGCTCATCCCGAAGCCGTGCGAGTCGATGGCCGCGTGCGCCGCGGCGATGACCTTCGGGTGCGAGGAAAGGCCGAGGTAGTTGTTCGCGCAGAAGTTGAGGACCTCGCGACGGGCCGTGCCCTCGCCGACCGCGATCTTCGCCGACTGCGGCGTCACGATCACGCGCTCCTCCTTGTAGAGGCCCGCGTCGCGAATCTCCTTCAGCACGCCCTCGTAGATCTCTTTCGCTCGACCGAACATGGCCCCCTTCTAGTCCCGCCGGCCACGGGGCGCACGCGGGTTTTTCCTCGAGCGTCCGAATGCTCGGCAGCCACGTCGCGGCGTTCGCCATGCGAGGTGACGAACCGATCCGGATAGTGGTCCCGGGCTGGAGCTGCGGCTGAGCTACCTTCGCTCCGCCATGTCCCTCGCACGGAACCGCTTCGCACTCTTCGGTCTTCTCCCCATGTAGCGTCGGGCAGACGGACGCCGACAGCGATGCTCCCATCGAGGACGGCGGCACCGAAGCCGGTGAGCACGAAACTGCGGATGCCGGCGAGGACGCCGACGCCGACGCCGAGCCTCTCTCCTGCGTCTTCGTGTCGACCTCGGGCGCCGACACGAACGACGGGACGGAAATTGCCCCCTTCCGAACGATCACGCACGCGCTGTCGGTCGTCGGCGCCGCAGTCGACGCGGGGGGAAGGCCCCACGCTGCGTGCAGGTCGCGCCCGGGACCTACGACGAGGCCGGCGGCGAGACGTTCCCGCTCATCGTCCCGGATGGAGCCCACCTCATCGGCGACGAACCCTCCAAGGGCGACGGAGCGACACCGACGCTCATCACGGGCGAGCTCGACATTTTCATGCTTCCGTTCGCCACGCTCGTCCTGCCCGGAGAGGGGTCGACGGTGGCGGGCTTCCGGCTGCAAGCGAAAGGAGGCGCCGTCAACGCCATCCGCGTGACGAAGGATGGGGTGACCATCCGCAACAACTCGCTCGTCGACAACGACACTCGCCACGCCCTGCGCTTCGAGGGAAGCGATGGACTCGTGGCGGACAACGTGATCGTGGGCACCAAGCTGAACGGCGGAGGCGGTAGAGCGGTCGGCCTTTACGTCGGAGCCCCGGCGACGAGGGTCCGGATCGAGCGCAACGTCATCGCAAACAACGATATCGGCCTCGATCTCGGCACCGGGCTCGAGATCGACTTCGGCGACGGTCCGACGGGAAGCGGAGGCGGCAACGAGCTTCGTTGCAACACCGACAACGACGTCTCGACCAAAGTGGTCGGAACCTTCTTCGGTCGAAACAACCGCTGGGATCACGTCCCACCGACCATGGGCGGTAGCGGAGGCGGCGTCGACATTCGGAACGGGAACGACGGAACGGCATCCACGTTCCATCTCGAGGGCGCGACGCTCGCCGACGACGCCTGTCCCTGACGCGCACGCTCCAAACGGAAACGACGCGGCGCGATCGCACCGAATGCGGACGAGCGCCCTCCACATAGGGGCGCTTTGTCCTGCGATCTATCCTCCAATGTAGGTGTGCGCCCACCATACAACCACCTTGGTTGTCAAGTGTGCGATGCGACCCCCTGGATCATCCTACCACCCACCTACTGCTGGAAATGACAGCGCTTATAGAAGTGTAACCCTCGGATTTTCCGAGAAAAATATGCAAGTGAGACGCGGTCCATGGATTGCAACCTACACGGGTTGTGAAGTACACACGTTCCGACCTTGGGGAACTTGGTGGCGACCTGTGGATAACAGGTGCGCTTCGGAACGTGGCCCAGCAGCAAAAGGAGACTTTGTCATGAGCACTTCCACCCTTCGTCCGATCGCCGCTCACGTCCTGCGTCACCTCGCCCGCGCCCAGCAGCGCGGCCGGCTCGTCCGCCTCGACGACCTCGCCAGTGACATCGGCGTGCGCCGCGAGGATGTCCGCAGCGCCGTGACGAGCCTTCATCAGGAGGGGCACGTCGACGCCACCCGGATGCGCCTCACGATGAGCGGCCTCGCGATCGCCGCCGCGATGCGCGAGTGCAAGCTCCGCGAGCCGCGCGTGCCCGAGCGTCCGTCGCAGCTCTACGTGGCCTGATCACGACGACGAGGTGCAGTCGCGGGGAGCCGCCGCTCGCTGCACCGTAGAACGAGGACCTGCACGAAGACCGTCGACCGCTCAGAGGGGCGAGTGGCGCCGACGAAGAGAGCGTGAGGTCCCGAGGCGTGGAACGCGAAGATGACGCGACCCGCCCATCGAATCGGCTCCTGCGCGGACACCAGGCGATCCGCGTGACGTGACGTTCGACGGTGGCTCGACCGATCTTTCGATCGTCGGGCAGAGGCAGTGGTGTGCCGTGCGTCCGTCGACGCCGATCGCCACGGGCTCGTCGCGGCCCACGACCACGATGCGAGCGAGCGCACGCATGCATCTCGTCGAATCGACGAGGCGCTCGAGCTCGGCGACGACCCATCCGAAGCGTTCGATCCGAGCAGGGCCGCGACCACCTTCCAGCGAACGGCCGAGCCGGGCTCGACGAGGACCTGCAATCCCGGCCCGGCCGAACGAGCATGGCAGGCTTGCTCGCGAGAGCGCGCCCGCCTAGCGTGACGGCGCCGATGAGCAAGCCTGTCGTCCTGGTGACCGGAGCCAATGGCGAGATCGGTCGCTCCCTTCTCCGGCGCCTCCACATGGATGGTCGCTACCACGTCGTCACGGTCGACCTCACGCCGTTGCCCGAGAGCTACCGGGGCCTCTGCCTCGAGACGTACGCGGGCAACATCATGGACCGCTACCTGCTCGACCAGATCGCGGCGCACCACGAGATCGAGGTCGTCTTCCACCTCGCCGCGCTCCTGTCGACGCGAGGCGAACGCGACCCGGAGCTCGCGCACCAGGTCAACGTCGAAGGGACGCTGCACCTGCTTCGCATGGCGCAGAACCAGTCGGGGCGGCTCGGTCGGCCGGTGCGCTTCATCTTCCCGAGCTCGATCGCCGTCTACGGCCTGCCGAGCCTGGAGGAGAAGAAGAAGGCCGGGCGCGTCCGCGAAGAGCAGTGGAACGTGCCCATCACGATGTACGGCTGCAACAAGCTGTACTGCGAGCACCTCGGCCGTTACTTCACGAGCTACTTCCGGCAGCTCGGCGCGCTCGCGTCGGCCGCGCGCATGGACTTCCGCGCCCTCCGGTTCCCCGGCCTGATCTCCGCGGAGACGGTACCGACGGGAGGCACGAGCGACTTCGGGCCGGAGATGCTGCACGCGGCGGCGCAGGGACAGCCGTACAAGTGCTTCGTCGGTCCGGACGCGAAGATCCCGTTCATGGTCATGCCCGACGCGGTCACGGCGCTCCTCCACCTGCTCGAGGCGGACCGCAGCAAGCTGCGGCACACCGTGTTCAACGTGAGCGGATTCAGCGTGACCGCGCGGCAGATCGCCGAGCGCGTCCAGCAGGCGTTCCCGAAAGCGGAGATCTCGTTCGAGCCCGACGCCGTTCGCTCCAAGATCGTCGACTCGTGGCCCGAGGACATCGAGGACGCGCGCGCTCGCGAAGAGTGGGGCTGGAAGCCCGCCTACGACTTCGATCGCGCGTTCGACGAGTACCTCGTCCCGACCATCCGCAAGCGGTACGCCGAGTTCCCGCAGCACTGATCGCGCTCGACGGGTGACCGCGCGTCCGGCGGATCGGCGATCCCTTCGGCCATCGCCGGCGGAGGCCGCTGCCTCTCAGGGCCCGGCGAAGTGCACGTAGACGACGGGGATCGCGATCCCGAGGAGCACGAGCACGGCACCGCGGCCGAAGAGCCCCTTCTTCCCTGCGATCATGAAGAGACCGCTCGTCGCGAGCAGCAGCAGCGCGGCCGCATACGCGTCGGCGACGTAGGTCCACGCCTTCTTCCCGCGGTTCAGGTGCAGCCAGTTCGCGACACGAAGGAAGAACCGAGGCTCCTGCCCCTCGTCCACGACGGTGCCGTTCGCGAGGTCCACGTGGAGCGAGCGCCTGTCGAACAAGATCTCGAGCTGATCGTCGGAGGCCCGGTAGACCTCCCGCGGGGTCTCGCGGATGCCGAGCCTCGTGCGGAGCCGTTCCACGATCGCCTCGTCGTCGCCCTCGATGCGGCCGACCTCGACGGTGCGCGAGTACGACTTGAAGCTCGGATCGCCGTCGGTCCAATCCGTGATGTGGTTCACGGCGATGCCGGAGAGCGCATAGACGAACGTGAGGCCGACCGCGACGTAGCCGACGTCGCGATGCGCGGCGCGCAGCCACGGCCGCCATGCGAGCTTCTTCGTCGGTCGCGCGGCCGCGTCCGTCGCGGGCTTCGCACGGACGTTCGCCACGCCGGCTTCCTCCGGCGCGTCGACCTCCTTCGTCGCCGCGTCAGCCATACCGCTCTTCCTTCCAGGGGTCGCCGTGGTTGTGATAGCCGCGCACTTCCCAGTAGCCGGGCTGGTCGACGGCGACGAAGCGGATGCCCGTGAGCCACTTGGCGCTCTTCCAGAAGTAGAGATCGGGCACGAGCGCGCGGACCGGAGCGCCGTGCGCGCGCGCGAGCGGCGCGCCCTCGTACTTGTGCGCGACCAGCACGTTGGGCGCGAGCGCCTCGGCGATGGGCACGTTCGCCGTGTAGCCCGCGTGCGCTTCGAAGATGACGTGCCGAGCGCTCCGCTTCGGTCGAGCACGCGCTGCGAGATCGGCGACGCGTACGCCGGTCCACCTCGAGTCGAGCACGGTCCACTTCGTCACGCAGTGGACGTCGCACGTCTGCTCGACCTGCGGCATCCTGAGAAGCTCGGCGAAGTCGATCGTGAACGGCTGCTCGACCTCGCCGTACACCTTCAGGCGGAAGTTGCCGGGGCTCGGGTCGCCCACCGTCCCGCCCATCGGGCGGATGCGCTTCAAGAGGTACTGATCGGGCGGGAGCCGGGGCCGTCCGTCCGGGCGCTTCGTGGCGCGCGCCTTCTTCTCCTCGTCGGTGCTCGCGAGGACGTAGCTCGCGCCTCCGAGCGCGAGGATCGTCGTGCCGGCCATCGCGGAGCGTACGAACGCGCGACGGCTCATCGAGGGCCTGAACGGATCGGTATCGGTCGAAAAGGAGCTCTCTCTGCTCACGGACGCGTCTCTCCGAAGAAGGTTACGCGCGAAGAGGCCCATCGGTTACGCGCGGCCCGAAGGTCGTGTAAACGAACGGAATCATGGCGAGCTCGCGAGGAGGCCCCGCGCAAGGCACCGACCTCGCCACCCGCCTGGCCGACGCCGGGTACACCCCGTCCGTCCGCACGCTGCCCGCGCTCCTCGAGCTGCTCACGTCCGACGACGACACCGTGGCCACGAACGCCGAGCGCGCGATCCTCCGCATCGAGCGCCAATACGCCGCGCGCGTGGCGAAGGGCACCGTCGACGCGGCGAAGGCGGCCGAGCGCCCGGCCCGCGGGCGGCTCACCCGGCTCGCGGGACGCCTCGTCCGCGAAGGTCGCGATCCCGACGCGGTCGCCTTCGACTGGCTGCTCGAAGCCCTCGGCGACGCCGATCCGAAGACCCGCCGCGCCGCCGCGCGCGGCCTCGGCAACCTCGATCTCCCCGAGAACGACGAGCGGCGGCGCACGGTCGAAGCAGCGCTCGCGAGCGCCTGGGACCGCGCCGAGAGCGACGACGACCGGCGCGCGCTCGCGCTTGCGCTCGGCAAAGTCGGCGGCGACGCGGCGCGAGCGCGCCTCGCGAGCGGAGAGCACGGACGCGCGGCGATCATCGCGGCGCGCGAGCTCGCCCGCCGCGAACCGAGCGCGATCGATCCATCGCGCGCCCACGACGGCCCGCTCCGCATCTGGTTCCACACGCGGTCGGGCCTGGAGGACGTCTTGCAAGACGAGCTCGGCTCGGACTTCGGCGCGACGCGCTTCGTCGCGCCCGGCGTCGTCGAGGCGGTGCTCGAAGGCCCGCTCTCTCTCGCGCTCGCCGTCCGGACCGCGACGCACGTCGGGTTCCCACTTCCGCCTTCGCCGCGAGGAAACGACCTCGGCGCCGACGTCGCTCGCGCGCTCGCGTCGCCTGCGGCGACGGCGATCTTCCGCGCGTTCACCTCGCGCGCGAGCGACGCGGCGCCGATCCGGTTCCGCCTCGACCTCGTCCGCGGCGGACATCGCCGCTCCCTCGTGTGGCGCTGCGCGGAGCTCGTCCAGGAGCTCGCCCGCGATCTGGTGAACGATCCGCGGGAGAGCACGTGGGACGTCGTCGTGGACGACGCAGGGCCCGAAGTGAAAATCGAGCTCGTGCCTCGCCGCTACCGCGACGAGCGCTTCGCGTGGCGCACGGACCTCGTCCCGGCCTCCTCCCATCCCGTGATCGCGGCGGCCCTCGCACGCGTGGCGCCGCGCCGCGACGACGACGTCGTGTGGGACCCGTTCGTCGGCGCGGGGGCCGAGCTCGTCGAGCGTGCACGGCTCGGCCCGTACGCGCGCCTGGTCGGCACGGACGTCGACGCGCGCGCCGTCGCCGCGGCTCGCTCGAACCTCGCACGTGCCGGCGTCGAGCGCGCGAAGGTCGTGCAGGCGGACGCATGCGAGCACGTGCCCGAGGGCGTCACCCTGATCCTCACGAACCCGCCGATGGGACGGCGCGTGGAGCGCGGCAGGCATGCCGATCTCCTCGAGCGATTCGTCGCGCACGCGGCGCGCGTCCTCGTCCCGGGCGGCGCCCTCGTGTGGCTCGTCCCCGAGCCGCGCCGCATCCGCGCACGCGCAGGCGCCGAAGGGCTCGAGCTCCGCCGCGCGTTCACGGTGGACATGGGCGGTTTTCCAGCGGAGCTGTCGATCTTCGTCAAACGCGCTGCTCGCGAGCCGCGCCGGCGCATCGTCTCGCAAGAGAAGAAGCCGGCTCGCCCGGCGCGAAGGCGGCGAACGTGATCGCCGGACGGGACGACGGACCTCGTTCTCACGTGCGCATGGTCGGCACACGAGCGGTGCCGTGCACACCTCCCTTGTAACGCCCGCCGAGCTGACCCAACATGGACAGGTCCATGGCGAACTGTGGGAAGTGCGGTGCCGAGCTCATCGGGTCGGGCAAGTTCTGCGCGACGTGCGGTGCACCCGCCGGAGACGCGTCGGCCGGAAAGCCGCCGGCCGTCGCCGAGTCGACGCCGAGCATCTCGATCATCGGCCCGAACTACGACGCATCCGCGCCCGTGAACCCGTTCGCCGCGACCGCGTCGCCCACGAGCAAACCGATCCAGCCGGTGGGGCTCCCGCCGGAGTCGAAGGACGAGCCGGCGACGTCACCGGCCGAGGGCACGAATGCCGAGCCGCCGGCGGGCTCGACCCCGTCCGCGAGCACACCTGCGAACGCGCCGGAGGCGTCCTCGGCGCCGCAGGACGCGAGCCAGGGGTCCGGACCGACGTCCACCTCGCAGCCGCCCTCGTCCGGTGAAAAGCCGCAGGTCTCGCCGCTCGCGGTGAGCAACGCCCACAACCGTAGCTTCAAGGAGGTCGCCGACGCCGCCGCGAAGGAGCGGTCGTCCGTCGCCCCTCCGCCGCCTCCCCAACGCAAGAAGCCGGGGACGCAGCTCATGCCGAACGCGCCGATCCGCCCGCTGTCGAAGTCGGGCGAAGGCGGCGACAAGATCCCTCCGCCTTCGGTCCCGCCGAAGAAACAACGCACGGTCGCGATCGGGTTCAACCCGGGCGCGGGCCTCCCCAACGTCGGCGCACCCGCCAGCGTCGGCGCGCCCGGCAGCGCCAGCGGAAGCGTCGCGCCCGGCAGCGCCGCGCCGAGCACGACGCCGGCGGGCAGCGGCGCGCCGAGCGCTGCACAGCCGACGCCGCAAGCCGCAGCGCAGGCGCCCGCCGGGAGCGCACCAGCGGCCGCCGGCGCGCCGAGCACGGCCTCGCCGAACGTCGGCGCGCCGAGCGCGCTGCAGCCGTCGGCCCAGCAACCGGCGTCACCTCCGGGTGGCCCGCAACCTCCGGGTCCGATCGCGCCCGGACCGGCGGCGCCGATGCCCGGCGCGCCGATGCCGGCGCCCGGGGCTCCGGTCCCCGGCGCGATGCCCGCGCCCGCGCCGATGCAGCCGGGCATGCCGGATCCCGCCGCCGCATGGGGAGCTCCCGCTGCCGTCCCGAGCCCGATGCACGGCGCGCCGTACCCCGCGCCGCCGGGGCCGCAGCCGTATCCGCAACAGCCTTATGCGCCTTTCCCGTCGGGACCAGGAGGCTGGGGTTGGGGCACACCCGCGGCGCCTCCGCAGGCCGGCTACGGCTATCCGTTCGGGTACGCGCCCGGCACGCGCGTGCAGGTGACCTGGTCGAACGGACACCGGTATCCCGCGACGGTGAGCCAGGTCAGCGGTAGCCAGTGCCTCGTCGTCTTCCCCGACGGTCAGCAGCACTGGGTCGAGATGCAGTACATCTCCCCGGCCTGAAGCATCGAAGCGATGAAGCCCGAGCTGGCGAAGCGATTCATGGAGGAAGGGATCCCCTTCAACCGCTTCCTCGGCATGAAGATGACGCGCGCGGAGCCGGGCGTGGCCCGCCTCGAGATCCCGTTCCGCGAGGAGCTCGTCGGCGATCCGCTCCGCCCCGCCCTCCACGGCGGCGTGCTCTCCACGCTCGCCGACGCCGCCGGCGGAGCCGCGGTGTGGACGTGCCTCGAGGACGACCGCGCGCGCGTCTCGACGATCGATCTACGCGTCGACTACCTCCGCCCCGCGAAGCTCGAGCCGGTCATCGCCGAGGCGAAGGTCGTTCGCGTCGGCAACCGCGTCGGCGTCGCCGACGTGCGGCTGTTCCAGCCGTCGGACGAGTCGGCGACGATCGCGACGGGCAAGGGGGTCTACAACATCATCGTGAAGGAGGCTCCGGGCTCCAGGCCCCAGGCTCCAGGAGGTGGCGGCGACGGCGGGACGCCGCCGTCGGCCTGACTTCAGTCTCCAGACTCCAGTCTCCAGTCTCCAGTCATGAAAGGCAGAGCGCGCGCGAAGCGCGCATCCGCAGACGCTGAGGACTGAGGACTGAGGACTGAGGACTACCGAGGCCGGAGGCCTCAGCTCTCAGGCCCTCCGCTCGCGTGCCCCGTTCGCCTTCTTGGCCACCTTCTTCTTCGCCGCCTTCGGCCGCACGCTGGCTGGCTCGCTGTTCTTCTTCGCGAGGTACTCGATGAGATCGATCTTCGTGACGATCCCCACGACCGAGTCGTCCTGCGTGACGATGGCAGCGCGCGCGTCGGCGAGGACGTTCTGGAGAAGCTCGATCTTCGTATCGGGAGTGACCGTCGCGTAGTCGCTCTCGATCAGCGGAGCGATCGAGGAGTTGGAGGTCTTCGGACCGGAGACCATGTGGCGGAGGAGATCGACCTCGCTGATGATCCCCTTCAGCTTGCCCTTGTCGACGACGGGGAGCTGACTGATGCCGAGCTCCTTCAGCGTCGTGATGACGTCCTTCACCTTCGCGGACGACGTCGTCGTGACGATCTTCCGCTTGTTCCTCATGTGGAGGATGTCGTTGACGGTGCCGAGACCGGGCGCGTCGTCGAGGAAGCCGTTCTCGCGCATCCAGTCGTCGTTGAAGATCTTCGAGACGTACTTCTGTCCGCCGTCGCAGAGGAAGACGAGGATCTTGAGCGGACGACCCTTCGGCGCCGACTTGTTCTTCGCCCACTTGATCGCGCCCGCGACCGCGGCGCCGCCCGAGCCGCCGACGAACAGGCCCTCCTCGCGCGTCATCGCGCGCGTCATGAGGAAGCACTCCTTGTCGTCGACGCGGACGATGTCGTCGAGGATCTTGAGGTTCATCGTGCTCGGGAAGAAGTCCTCGCCGATGCCCTCGACCTTGTACGCGAACGGCTTCGTGACGCGGCCGGTCTTGACGAAGTCGTAGTAGAGCGACCCGACGGGATCGACGCCGACGATCTGGATCTCCGGCTTCTTCTCCTTGAGGTACTTGCCGGTGCCGCTGACGGTGCCGCCGGTGCCGAGGCCCGCGACGAACACGTCGAAGTCGCCCTTCGTCTGCTTCCAGATCTCCGGGCCCGTCCAGAGGTAGTGCGCCTCGGGGTTCGCCGGGTTGTGGTACTGGTTCGCGTAGAACGAGTTCGGCGTCTCGTCGGCGATGCGGCGCGCGACCTTGTAGTAGCTGCGCGGGTCGTCCGCATCCACGGCCGTCGGGCACATGACGACCTTCGCCCCGAAGGCCCGGAGATGAGCGACCTTCTCCTGGCTCATCTTGTCGGGCATCACGAAGACGCACTTGTATCCGCGGATGGCCGCGAGCAGCGCGAGCGACGCGCCGGTGTTCCCGCTCGTGGCCTCCACGATCGTGCCGCCCGGCTTGAGCCCCGCCTCTTCCGCACGGCGGATCAGGTTCCACGCGAGCCGATCCTTGTGGCTGCCGCCCGGGTTCAGGAACTCGCACTTGACGTAGATCTCGATCCCGGGAGGGAGGTCACGCGTGACTTTGTTGAGGCGGACGATGGGCGTATTCCCGACCGCCTTCGTGATGTCCTCGAGCGCGCCGTGCATCATGGCCCCCCGGCATACGATGCGAGCGAGCGTTCGCGCAAGCAGGAGCGGCCTCTTCCTTGCCGGGCTCGCAGCTTTCTGCATCGCGTCGTGCGCCCCCCGGCGGCCCGCTCCCCCGCCGACCGGGCCGCCCGCGCGGCAAATCCTGGTCGACGAAGGGCGCGTCGCCCTCCGAACGAGCGCGTACGTCGAGCTCCACATGTGGCTCGCTGCCTCTGCGAAGGGAGACGCCGCCATGGCCCCCGAGCTCGAAGCGGCCAGAGCCGCGTACCGGCGGTCCTTCGAGGACGACGACGCGGACGACCTCCTCGCCCGGACCACCCGAAAGCTGGCCTCGTGCTCCGACGATCGGTGCGCAATGAAGGCCGTCGCCTCGGAGAGCTTCGGCAAACAGTACGCTCGAGCTCTGCCGGCCTTCGCCACGACGCGGTGGCGCGACCGGGCGACGACGGCGTGGATCGGGATCGAGATCGCGCACGCGGCGCTCGGTACGCCGGCGGCCGAGGCGCTCTTCGAGCGAGCGGCGGCAGAGCTCGGCCTGCGCTGGCCCGATCGCCCCGTTCCGGTCGACTTCGTCTCCGAGGCGCCGCCGCTCGGACGCGCGGCGATCGTGCCTGCGGCGCTCGCCACGAAGAGCGGCTGCTTCGTCGCTGCTCGAGGCTCGAACCGCAACGAGAAGGATCGAGTCATCGCCGACGCACGCGTCATCGACTGCGTGCTCGTCCACGCGCTCCTCGCGGCCCCCGAAGCTGCGCGCGGACCGCTCCACGACACGCTCGTCCGCGAGCTCGGCGAGCGCGAGGGCTCACGGGCGTGGAGCCTCGTCGTCGTCCACGGTGCAGCGGCCGTCGTCACGGGATGGGAGCCGAAGCATCGCTCCGTTCACCGGCGCGCCGCGGAGGCCGCCGAAGGCACGATGCTCGACTGGCTCGCCAAGGAGTGGCGCGGCGCGAGCGCCGAGCCGATCGATGCCTTCGCCACGCGTTACGTCGCGCGGTGGCGCGAGGTGCACGGCTCCCCGTGAGCACCGAGCTCGATCGCGGGCGAGGCCCGCTGCCTTGCCGCGCGCGCGTGAACCTGGCAAGGCGGGCTCGTGGTCCCGGAGCCGCGATCGATCGACGAGCTGCTCGAGCGCGCGCGTGCGCTCGAAGGCCTGACCGTGCGGGACGTGCTCCACCGGCTCGGGTTCGTGGCGCCGACCGATCCGGTCCGGACGAAGGGCTCCGCAGGCGAGACCCTCGAGCGCGCGCTCGGAGCGACGGGAGGCTCCTCGCGCGTGCACGACTTCCCGAGCCTCGGCGTCGAGCTCAAGACGATCCCCGTGACCGCGGACGGCACGCCGCTCGAGTCGACGTACGTGTGCACGCTCTCCCTCGCGGACGCCGAGTCGCAAGAGTGGGAGACGTCGTGGGTGCGCGCGAAGCTCGAACGCGTGCTCTTCGTCCCGCTCGTCGGAGCCCACGGCGTCGGGTGGCAGGATCGCGTGATCGGAGCGCCGCTGCTCTGGTCGCCGACCGAGGAGCAGAGCGCCGTCCTGCGCGGAGACTTCGACGACGTCGTCGGTCTGATCGGCGTCGGGAGGATCGAAGAGCTCACCGCCCACCGCGGGCGCTGGCTGCAGGTGCGTCCGAAGGCCCGCAACGGGCGCGTCCGCACGATCGCCTGGGGCTCGGACGGTGAAGCGATCGCGACCGTGCCGCGTGGCTTCTACCTGCGAGCGCGCTTCACGGGCGCGCTGCTCGCCGACCCCGCCGCCATGCCGGACTGACACCGGCGATCGCCGCGCAGAGCGCGGAGGCGATGGACGGACCGGCCGAGTGGCGCTTCGCCGCCAGGGATCGCTAGCGAGCTCCCGACGCGTGTGATTTCGCGGGGAAAGCTTCCGGATCGGGCCGCGATCCGCGCGGCACACCCGTTGCGACAGCAGGCGCCCGAGGAGGACATCACGATGAAGGTCGAAGCAGCGGAGGAACGTCGCCCGCGCATCGGGTCACTCGCTCGTGTCATCGGGGCGTCGGCGGTCCTCGCCGTGGTGGGAGCCACGTTGCTCGCGTGCGGAACGGCGCCGGAGCCGGCCCCACGCCTCGAACGAAACCCCGCGCCGCGACGCGAAGAGAGCCTCGAAGACGAGATCGTCTCGGCCGACCCGCCGATCCTCGAGCCGGAGACCGCGCCGCCGCGCGAGGATCCGCCTGCCTGCGAGAGCCAGACGGCCTCCTACGACCCGGTCTTCCCGCGCATCAACGTCCTCTTCGCGCTCGACCGCTCCGGCAGCATGCACATCCCCATCCCCGGCGGAGGGACGCGCTGGACGGCGACGCGCGACGCGCTCTTCGCGCTGCTCGAGAAGCTGAAGGCGAAGAACGCTCGCGCGAGCGTGATGCAGTTCCCGCAAGGCGACCCGTCGCTGCACACGTGCTGCGGCATCAGCGCGAGGAACGAGGTCGTGTGCAACTGCTCGATCTATCCCTCGCCGCAGAAGCGGTGCTCGCCGTCGACGTACATCGTGCCGGCCCCGATGAACCTCGACGACAAGGCCGTGTCGGTCATCAAAGCGAGCGTCAACGGCTCGAACGACATGTTCTATTGGGGGACGCCGCTCGCGGCGGCGCTGACGGCCGCCGTCGACGCTCAGAAGCGCTCGAAGAACGACGGCATCAAGGTCGTCGTCCTCCTCACCGACGGCGCGCCGACGTCGTGCGACACCCCGAGCGATCCCGATGCGAACGACATCGAGCGCGTCGTCGCGGCCGCGAGGAGCGGGATGACGGGGGCCGAGAAGATCCGCACCTACGTGCTCGGCATCATGGACGGCCCGAACGGCGCTCGCCCCGACCTGCTCTCCAAGGTGGCGGTCGCGGGCGGCACCGCCCGCACGGCCAACTGCAGCGCGACCGACAGCTGCTTCTATCCGGTCGACGTCTCGACGTTCGCGACCACGATCACGAACGCGCTCGACAAGATCGCGCGCGACGCCGCCGACTGCACCTTCGACGTGCCCGAGACACCCGGCGTGACGATGGACGAGATCGACGTCACGCTCGTGCGCACGGGCGGGCCGCAGATCCTCGAGCGCGATCCGAAGCGCCGCGAGGGTTGGGATCTGCTCGAAGGAGGAAAGCAGTTCAAGCTCTTCGGCGAAGCTTGCAGGACGTTGAAGGAAGACCCGAAGGCGAAGGTCCAGATCGTCGTCGGCTGCAAAGACTCTCGTCCCGACTGACCACCAACCCACCACCAGCCGTGGCCGGCGCGCTCGCTGCCCTCCCCACTCCTCCGAGCGCGCCGGCCCGCGGCACCTATCGTGATCAGCGAGCGACGATCACTCCGAGGAGGCGACCGCTCGAATCGCCGTCGCGCCTGTACGAGTAGAAACGGGTCGCGTCGCAGCGCGTGCATCCTTCGGGACCGCGCCCGGGGACGTCGTCGATCGCCTCGTCTCGCAAGCCGAGCGCCCGGAGCTGAGAGCGGACGGCGAGACGCAGGTCGACCCAGGCCTTCTCCTGCGTGGGTGATCGTCGCGCGATCACGTCGGCGGACGAAGCCTTCGCGATGCGCTCGGCGACGTCGGCCCCGACCTCGAAGCAGCACGGGCCGATGCACGGACCGATGCCCGCGACCCACCTCGAGACCGGGCCGGCCGAGGGCGCGCTCCCGAGGTGACGCACGGCGGCTTCCACGACGCCCGCCTCGACGCCCCGCCACCCGGCGTGGATGGCCGCGACCCGCCCGCTCACCGGATCGCCGATCAGCACGGGCACGCAGTCCGCCACGCGGACGGCGACCGCATGGCCCGTCCCCGGCTCCGCCACGAGCGCATCCGCGGAGAGCTCGAGCGTGGCCTTCGGATCGCCGCCGGCGACGACGACGGCGCGACCATGGACCTGCATCGCCTGATGCAGAACCTTCGGATCGAAGCCGACCGCACGCGCGAGCCGCGCCTGGTTCTCGCGGAGGCGGTCAGGATCGCGCAGGACGGCGAAATCGAGCGAATCGAAAGGCGGCGGGCTCACACCTCCGAGCCGTGTGGTGAACGCGTGTGAGAAGCCTGCCCGGGAGAGCTCGGGCGCGGTGAGCAAGGCGTGCGGGGGAAGGGACATCACGGAAGCGGTGGCCCGAGGAATCGACGTGGATGGGAAAAACCCGGCCGGGAGGACGACGCGTCGGGTGGCCGAGCGGCAGCCCAAAGACTCCCGAGCGCGCTTCGTGTTATCACGGTAGCCGCCATGGCGCGTCCGCCGGATCCGTTCATTGGCCGCGACATCCTGAACGGCCAGTTCCAGATCCTGCAAAAGATCGGGTCGGGCGGAATGGGGGCCGTCTACAAGGCCCTGCAGCCGGCGATGAACCGGATGGTGGCGGTCAAGATCCTCCATCCGAAGCTGGCGAACCGCAAAGACCTCGTCTCGCGCTTCCGCCGAGAGGCCCGCGCGATGAGCCACCTCACCCACCCCAACACGGTGAAGGTGTACCTCTACGGCGAGCTCGACGACGGGTCGCTCTACATCGTGATGGAGTACCTCGAGGGCAAGAACCTCAACCAGACGGTTCGAGCCGAGGGCCCCATGCCGCTCGAGCGCGCCTTGCCGATCCTCATCCAGGCGTGCAACGCGCTCGAGGAGGCGCACCGCGCCGGCATCATCCACCGCGACCTCAAGCCCGAGAACATCTTCCTCTGCCAGCAGGGCGGGATGAAGGACTACGCGAAGGTCCTCGACTTCGGGCTCGCGAAGGTCACCGAGCGCGAGATGCGTCCGGGCTCGGTCATCCTCACGCAGGAGGGCATGGTCTTCGGCACGCCGGAGTTCATGAGCCCCGAGCAGGCGCAGGGCAAGACGCTGACGCCCGCGAGCGACATCTACTCGCTCGCGATCATCCTCTACGAGGTGCTCACGGGGAAGCTGCCCTTCGAGGCGAAGAACCCGATGGAGTACATCCAGCTCCACGTCACGGCGAAGCCGAAGCCGATCAACGAGCGCGTTCCGGGCAAGACGTTCCCGCCGCTCCTCTGGACGGTGCTCGAGAAGGCGCTCGCGAAGCGACCGGAGGATCGCTACGCGACGGGCGGCGAGTTCGCGCACGCGCTCCAGGCCGTGCTCAACGGGCTGCCGGCGGTCCCGCCCTATCCCAACGGGCAGGTGATGCAGCCGATGATCGGCCCGCCTCCCGCCGCGACGCCGAATCACCCGCTCGCAGGCGCGCCCGCACCGCCGACGGCGACCGTCGCGCCGCGGTCGTCCCCGCTGCCGGCCGTCGGCGCAGGCAACGCGAAGCAGCAGCCTTCGATCGGCCTGCTCGTGGGCGTCGCGGTCGCGTTCCTCTTCGTGGGCGCCGTGCTCGCCGCGTTGGTGATGAAGCTGGTGCTCGACTGAGGCTCCAGGCTCCAGGCTCCAGGCGCGCGCTCCGCGCGCATCCTCAGACGCTGAGGACCGAGGACCGAGGACTGACGAAGCGGCTAGGGGAAAGAGCTTCACAGGAACCGCAACGGCGGTCCGACGTCGACGAGACGCTTCGTCTCCAAGAAGCGCGCCGAAAATGCCTTGATGGTCGCCTTCTGGCGCTCGTCGAGGAACACCGGGCCGCCGTCGCGCGAGTAGCTCATGAGGTTGTTCACGACGGTGCTGTGCTGCCGGTTGCCGAAGAAGTGACCGAGCTCGTGCGCGAGCACCATGGGGCGCGCGATGCGCGAGAGCACGATGAAGCGCTTGCCGCCTCGCCCCGTCCAGCAGACGCCCATGCGGTACCGCCCCGGCTCGTCGACGTCCTCGAGCGCGCGGACGACGAAGACGTCGATCGACGTCTTCTCCGTGAGCGGAGTGAGCGCGTCGCGATCCGCGCGCGTGTGGAGCTCCCCATGCGGCTCGGCGAGCTCCTTCTCGATCGTCCAACGGAAGCGCGTCCCGAGCGGACCGAAGAACGCGTTCGCGTGATGAATCTGCTCCTGCACCCAGGCGTCGTCGACCACGCGCTCGCCGTTCTCGCGCGCGATGGCGATCGACAGCCCGAAGGTCGGCCCGTCGGCACGCGCGCCCCCGCATGCGAGGACGACCGCGACCGCGACGAGCGCGCCTGTGGCTCGCGAGAGACGCATCATTTCGACACCTCCGAGGAAGCGAAGGTCGCACGCACGGCCGGATGCCGCTTCACCTTTCCGAGCGCGCGCATGAGGAGCGTCTTGCCGGGCTCGAGCTTGTGCCACGGCGACGCGCCGCTCGGATGCGGCAGCGGGATCACGTCGGTCTCGTGACCGAGCCACGACGTGCGTACGGAGTCGCCGACGAGCTCGTCGAGCTTCTTCTTCTTCGCGCCGTCGCCGAGCACCTCCGTGATCGCGAGCGTGCCGACGGCGAGGACGAGCTCCGGCCGGAGGATGTCGACCTCGCGCGCGAGGAACGTCCGGCATGTCGCGATCTCCTCCGCGTCGGGCCGCCGATCGCCTCCGCCGTTCGCCTTGCCCGGGAAGCAGCGCGCGACCGCGGCCATGTAGACGCGCTGGCGGAACGTCTCCTCCCCGACACCCAGCGTCTCCTCGAACCAGCGGAACATCGTGCGCCCGGCCGTCCACGCGAAGGGCCGGCCGAACGAGGCCTCGCGCGGTCCGGGGGCCTGCCCGACGAGCATCACCCGACCGAGCACGGGCGGACCGTGCACCGGAGGCCCGATCATCTTCGGACACCTGCGACACCCTTCGAGCTCGGCGTGTACCTCTTCGAGGAGCTTCAGGCGGCGCACGGGACGCGCATAGCGGAATCGGGCTCCGGGCTCCAGATGCGAGCTGCGCTCGCGCTCGGCTCCGGCGTAGCATCGCCCCCATGTCTCGTTCGCTCGCTGGGAAGGTCGCCATCGTCACGGGCGGCGCGTCCGGGATCGGCCGCGCGCTCTCCGAAGAGCTCGCGTCGCGCGGCTGCGAGGTGGTCGTCGGCGATCGTCAGGTGGACCTCGCGCGCGAGGTCGCGACGGCGATCCACGACCGCGGGGGCAAGGCGACCGCCGTCGAGCTCGACGTGCGCGACCTCGAGGCGTTCGAGCGCGTCGCGCGCGACACCGTCGTCCGATCGCGGACGATCGACTTCCTGTTCAACAACGCGGGCATCGGCGTCGGCGGCGAGATCGCCGACTACGACCCGGAAGACTGGGACGACGTGATCGACGTCAACCTCCGGGGCGTCACGCACGGCATCCAGGCCGTGTACCCGATCATGATCGATCAGCGCTCGGGCCACATCGTGAACACCGCCTCCGTCGCCGGCTTGGTCCCGCTTCCGGGGAGCGCCAACTACACGGCCACGAAGCACGCCGTCGTCGGCCTGACGAAGTCGCTCCGCATGGAGGCGGTCCGTTGGGGCGTCCGCGCCAGCGTCCTCTGCCCAGGGGTCGTCCGGACGCCGATCCTGACGGGCGGACGCTATGGACGGGCGAAGGTCGACGCGCCGAAGAGCGTGCTCATGAAGCAATGGGAGCGGGCGCGACCGATGGATCCCGACGTCTTCGCCCGCAAGGCCCTCGACCGCGTCCTCGCGAACGAGGCCATCATCGTCGTGCCGAGCTGGTACAAGGCGCTCTGGTACCTCGAGCGGCTCTCCCCGGACCTCAGCCTCGCGCTGGGGCGGCGGATCCTGGAGCAGACGAGAGCGAACCTCGAAGCGGCGGGGGCGGTCTTTTCGGGGCGGAAGAAGGCCGAGCCGTCGGGCGAGCGCTCCGCGCATCTGTCCTGATCGAACGCCGCGTACATCGAACGCCGCGTACGTGGTAATCCTCCATCCCCATGTACTTCCAGGAGCTCATCCTCGCCCTCCAGGATTTCTGGGCGAAGCGCGGCTGCCTCATCGTCCAGCCCTACAACTCCGAGGTCGGCGCGGGCACGTACAACCCGGCGACCTTCCTCCGCGCGATCGGGCCCGAGCCCTGGAACGTCGCGTTCGTGGAGCCGTCGCGACGGCCGACCGACGGCCGGTACGGCGACAACCCGAACCGGATGCAGCAGTTCCACCAGTTCCAGGTCATCCTCAAGCCGTCGCCGCTCGACATCCAGGACCAGTACCTCGAGTCGCTGCTCGCGATCGGTACCAAGCCCGATCAGCACGACCTTCGGTTCGTGGAGGACGACTGGGAGTCGCCGACGCTCGGCGCGTGGGGCCTCGGCTGGCAGGTCTGGCTCGACGGTCTCGAGATCAGCCAGTTCACCTACTTCCAGCAGGTCGGCGGCATCGACTGCCGCCCCGTCTCCGGCGAGCTCACGTACGGGCTCGAGCGCATCGCGACGTACCTGCAGGACGTCGACTCCGTCTACGACGTCGCGTGGGCGCCCGGCATCACCTACGGCGAGATCGCGAAGCGCGCGGAGTGGGAGTGGAGCACGTACAACTTCGAGCAGGCCGACGTGCCTGCGCACTTCGCGGCGTTCGATCACTACGAGAAGGAGGCCAAGCGCCTCCTCGCCCTCTCGGACGATCCGCTGAAGAAGCTCGTTTTGCCCGCGTACGACTTCGTCATCAAGGCGGCGCACCAGTTCAACGTGCTCGACGCGCGCGGCGCCATCGGCGTGACCGAGCGCGCGCGCTTCATCGGCCGCGTGCGCGCGCTCGCGAAGGCGGTGGCGGAGGCCTACTACGCCCAGCGCGAGGCCCTCGGCTTCCCGCTCCTGCAGAAGACGACGGCCCAGGCCGCCGAGTAGGCGGCGCCATGTGCACGCTCGTCGTCGCCGCGAAGGTCGTCCCCGGGTGGCCGCTCGTCGTCGTGGCGAACCGTGACGAGCAGCTCGACCGTCCCGCGTCGCCTCCACGCCGATGGAACGGGTTCGTCGCGCCCCGCGACGAGGTCGCCGGCGGCACCTGGCTCGGATGGAACGACCACGGCGTCTTCGCCGCCATCACGAACCGGCATCTCGGCCCGCGCGACGCGTCGCGTACGTCGCGCGGCGCGCTCGTCGTCCAGGCGCTCGCGTGCACGTCCGCGCGCGCGATCCACGAACGGATGGCCGAGATCGACCCGCGCGCATACAACGGCTTCCACCTCGTCTACGCCGACGGGCGCGACGTGCTCGCGACCGTCTCCGACGGAGAGACGCTCGCGCAGCTCGTGCTCGGCGACGGGCTCACCATCGTCACCGAGCGAGCGTTCGGCGCGGGCGACGACAGAGCGCGAGTGGCGAAGATCCGCGCCGCGTGGGCCCGCATCATCGAGGACGGGTTCGAGCCTGCGCGCGCCACGTCGCTCCTCACCGAGCACGACCCGAGCGATCCGCTGTTGTCGACGTGCATCCACTTCGACGCCGCGCGATACGGCACGCGAAGCGCGATGGTCCTCGCGGTGCCGGATGCGGGCGCGCCCACGATGCTCTGGGCCGAGGGACCGCCCTGCAAGACGCCGTTCGAGCCCGTCGAGCTCGGACGAGCGTCGTGAGGGAGGCGCGGCACGTCGCCCGCGTCCCCGTTGCCTGTTCCCTGTCGCCGGTCGTCTGGTCTATAGACCTCCAGCGTGAAGACGCTGGATCTCCGCAACCTCGCGGGCGCAGTCACATCCTCGCTCCTCTTCGCCGGCGTGCTCGCGTGCGGCTCGTCCTCGCAGCAGCAGGAGTCGAAGTACCCGCCGCGCGAGCCCGGCTGCGAGATCGTGATCTTCCCGGAGAGCCCGAGCTACCAGACCGAGAACATCGGGCCCGTGCAGGCGCGCTGCGACGAGGACATCTCGGACGAGGACTGCCTCCGGACGCTCAAGGATCAGGCGTGCAAGCTCGGCGCGGACACCATCTGGGGCGTGAACGAGAGGCCCACGATCGAGAACGGCAAGAAGACGTTCTCCGGGCGCGCTGCGCACCAGAAGTGACCGCTCGGGTCACTCGAGGCACTTGAGCACGGCGTCGGTCGACTCCGCGCGCATGGCGCACTCGTATTCCTTCTCCTGCACCTCGGAGTGGCAGTTCTTGAACTCGTCGGCGTGCTTCGCCTCCTGACGCTCGCGCGCACGCTCGGCCGCGACCACCTCCGGCCCCGCGTCGGGGAACCGCTCTTTGACGACGAGCGCGGCGAAGTGATCGATGATCTGTTCACACTGCTGCTGCGAGATCTTCTTCTTGCAGCCGGCGGACGCAGCGGCGACGACGCCGAGCGCAACGAGCGCGGCGATGCGCGTGCCCCTCCCCATTCGGCTCGGGGAAGGTCGGCTCATCGGAGGCACTTGTCGATCTGCTCCGGGGTCTCGGCGTTCTTCACGCAGCTCAGCATCGAGTCGGTGACACGCTTTCCGACACACTTGTCGATGTCTTCCTTCAGCGAGGCGCGAAGCTCTCCCTTGCGCTTCTCCACGAGGTCCGGATCCGTGAGCCCGTCGACCTTCAGCTTGACCTCGACGTTCTTGTCGACGATGAGCTCGCAGTCCTCGCGTGTCGCCTTGCGCCCGCAGCCCGAAACGACGACGAGGACGAAGGAGGCGATGGCAAAGGCGAAGAGCGATCGGCCCATGCGGGGCCCACACGCGTAGCACGGCGAGGGGGCGTCGCCCAAGGGTTCGGTGCAGGGCTCTGCCTCTGGCGGGCTCCGGGCGGCGGTCGACGGGGCCCCCAAGGCCCCACCTCGGCGCCATGGCGCCGGCTTTGGCCGCGAAATCATGTGCGTGCTACACTTTTTTCGTGCGTAGTAACGGTCGGCCAAGCGCGCCGCCCTCGGAGCCCACGCCGCCCGAGGAGTACTTGCGCAAGGCGATGAACGCGCGCACGGCCCGATCGCGTGCGATGTACGCGCGCCGCGGCCTCGCATACCCCGGGTCGATCGATCGAACGACGCACGCGATGCTGCTCCGGCAGCTCTATTTGTCGCTGTTCGAGGGACGTCGCTTCAAACAGGCGCACACGGTCGCGCTCCAGGCTCTCGAGCTCGACGTCCTGGCGGACGTCCTGAACCAAGACGCCGCGCGCGCGGCGCTCGCGAACGGAGACCTCGAGAGCGCGCTTTCGCACCTCCGCGCGGCGGCGCGGCGCGCGCCGGCCTCCCGCCGGCCGTTCCACCTCTGGACGCTCGGAAGCACGCTCTTCTTGGCGCAGCGGTACGGAGAGGCAGCGGCGGCGCTGTCGCGCGCCGCGCGCTGGGGGACGAAGGACAAGCCGCTCTACCGCGCCCACCTCGCGCTCGCGCGCATGGCCGCGGGCGAGAGCGTCGAGGACCTCCAAGAGACGATCAACCAGCTCGCCGAGGCCCCGTGCGGTCAGGGATACGGCCGTTTCGTGCTCGGCCATCTCGCTTACGCGACCGGGCAATGGGCCGCCGCGAAGCGGTACCTCGAGGCCTTCCTCAAGCGGACCACCAACTCGCGCCCCGCGCTCGGTATCGCGCTCGAGGGAGAGGTGCGGATGACCCGCGCCACCCTCGCAAAGATGAGCGCGAACTGAGCCCCCGCCGTGTGGGGGCGAGCCCCGTCCTGGATCCTGGATTTCGCTGGGAGTGGACATCAGGCTGAACCAACGGCGATCCAGCCCTCCGGCCTCCCTTCGCCGTCGCGGCGAGCAAGCTCGACCACGAAAAGCTCGGATCTCGGCGCCCATCCGGGTGCTGGACGACAACGTCGCACATCCGACGCAGCGGGTATCGCTGAAGCGGTCTCGTGCTTGCTACGATGCATGTTCGGCCGAGCCTTCGTCGAGATGTCGGTTGCCTCGAGGCTCGACCTTGGCTGACCGGACTCGTTCCCAGGAGGATCCGTGAATCGTCGCCTGACGCAGACCCTCATCCTGATGACGATCCTTCTCGTCCCGGCGCTCGCCTGGGCAGGCAATTGCGCCGACGGAGGCGGATCCGACTCCGGAAAGTTCGCCGACATCCTCGAGAAGCACGGCGCCGTCATGGCCGTGCTCATGTCGTTCGGCTTCGGGTTCTTGGCGAGCCTCACGCCGTGCGTGTACCCGATGGTCCCGATCACGGTCTCGATCTTCGGCGCGACCAGCGAGCAGACCTCACGGCTCCGCGGCGCGGCGCTCTCGGCGACGTTCGTCCTCGGCATCGCCGCGCTCTTCACGCCGATGGGCGTCCTCTCCGCCCTCACCGGCAAGCTGATGGGCTCGGCGCTCTCGAACCAGTGGGTCGTCCTCGGGCTCGCCGCCCTGTTCATCGCCCTCGCGGCGTCGATGTTCGGCGCGTTCGAGCTCGCGCTTCCGGCGAGCATCACGAACCGCCTGTCGACGGTCGGCGGCGTCGGCTTCAAGGGCGCGTTCGTCATGGGCCTCGTGATGGGCCTCATCGCCGCGCCCTGCACCGGCCCGTTCCTCACCGGCATGGTGACGGTGATCGCGACGACGAAGAACGTCGTGCTCGGCTCCGCAGCGCTCTTCTCGTTCGCGCTCGGCCTCGGCGTCATCTTCTTCATCGCGGGCGCCTTCGGCGCGAACCTGCCGAAGGGCGGCGCCTGGATGATGGGCGTGAAGTGGGTCAGCGGCGTCGGCCTGGCCTACATGGCCTTCGCGTACCTCCGCGACCGCTTCGAGCCGGTGCGCAACCTCGTGAACCACCCGAGCTACACGTTCGGCGCGGTCGCGGGCCTCGTGCTCCTCGTCGGCGTCGTGCTGGGCGGCATCCACGTCATGGCCGAGCGCCGCAAGTCGCCGATCGCCCACCTCTCGAAGCCGATGAAGCTCGCGTCGATCATCCCGGCCGTCGCCGGCGCGGCGATGCTCTTCTCGTGGGTGAACCTCAACCACGACGTCGATCCGAACGCTCCCGACATCGCGTGGCTGACGAACGAGCCCGAGGCGGTCGCGAAGGCGCAGGCCGAGGGCAAGCCGATGCTGATCGACTTCGGCGCGAGCTGGTGCACGGCCTGCAAGGAGCTCGAGCACCAGACCTTCCCCGATCCGAACGTCCGCGCCGAGGCTCAGCGCTTCGTCGCCCTCCGCGTCGACGCGACCGACGACGAGGACGAGGAGGTCATCCGGCTCAAGGACAAGTACAAGGTCGTCGGCCTCCCGACGGTCATCATGCTCGACAAGAACGGCAAGGAGGTCGTCCGCTTCAACGAGTTCGTGAAGCCGGACAAGTTCTACGAGGCGATGAAGTGCAACGTCTCCGCGAGCCCGTCCGAGGTCGTGGGGATGAACTGAGGGAGAGGCTCCAGGCTCCGGGCTCCAGAGGGGCTGAGCCTCGAGCGATCGCGAGCGAGGGCTCTCTTTGACGAGAGCCCTCTCTTCGTTTTGTCCTGACGCTCCAAACTCCAGGCGCGCGCCGAGGACTGACGGACCTGAGCTTCGGGCTCGAGTGAGCACGACGAACGGACGCGGTTCTTCGGTCGCGGCCGGGCTGGAGCTCCGGGTTTCGGCGGGAGCAAACGCGAGGGCTCTCGAGGGCCCTCGCTTCTTTTCTCGTGCGCGGCCCCGTGCGGCGAACGGTGCTGGCACGGATCTTTTCCGGCCGCAGGGTCGAGGCCTTGACGGGTCTTCGATCGGGCTTACTTCTGCCAGTGCCAGCAACGAAGAAGGCTCGATGCCACGGCACCGTCCGAGAGGTGTCGGTTCGAGCTCGAGCTCGTCAACGCAAACGACCCTCTCCATGCGGAGGGGGCTTGGTGGAGGTCTGTCCCATGACGTCTGCATGGAGTGCTTTCCCGATGCTCGATCGCCTGTTCGACGACGTGATGACCGGCATCGCCGGAACCGCGTTCGGCGCCGACGCCTCGACGCGAGCCTTCTCACCCGCGGTCGACGTACGCGCGAACGACGATGAGATCGTCCTCGTCGCCGACGTGCCCGGCGTGAAGAAGGAGGACCTCGAGGTCACGTTCGAGGACGGCGTGCTCACGATCAAGGGTCAGCGTCGATACGAGGGCACCGACAAGGAGAAGGTGTGGCTGGGCCGTTGCTACGGCGCGTTCGAGCGGTCCTTCACGCTCCCGGAGACCGTCGACGCCGAGCGCCTCACGGCCGATCTCGCCGACGGCGTCCTCACCATCCGCGTCCCTCGGCAGCCGAAGGCGAAGCCGAAGAAGATCGCCATCAACGATCATGCCTCCCCGCCCCGCCTCGAGCAGGAGGCCTCGAGCGCGAAGCAGTGAGGGGATTGGCGGGCTCCAGGCTCCTGGCTCCAGGAGCCGGGCAGAAGGCGGGCTCGAGGCGTACGTGACCTGCGCGCCGCCCGGCCTCGAGGCCGCCCCCTGGAGCCCGGAGCCTCAGTTCATCGGACACTCACACGGCGCCTTCACGCCACCTGTCGTGCAGGCCGCGCACGAGCATCCGAGCGCGATCTGCTTGTCCTTGCAGTACGCCATCCACGGCGTGCCGCTCGCGACGTCGAGGCACCACCAGCCGTCGGTCTTGTCTCCGCAGTCCGTCTTGCTGAGCGGTGACTCGCACTGGATCTCGTCGACGTTCGGCTTCTCGACGCAGACGAGATCGCCTTGGCAGCGCACCTCGGCGACGAGCTGACCGCTCTTGCAGCGGTAGCCGCCCGCACGGTTGTCGGGCGCGACGCTGCAGTGCACGCCGTCGGGCTTGCCTTCGCACGTGTCCTCGAGGAGGTCGCGGCTCGGCGGATCTTGCGCGGTCTCGTCCCAGGGAACCGGGTTCGCGCAGGTGTCCTTGCCGAAGCCGCGCGGGTAGTAGCTCGGAAACGTCCTCGGCTTCGGCACGTTGCGACCCGCGGTGGCCGAGTCGCGACACTTCGAGCCCTGGTAGTCGCACCAGTAGAACCCCGGCGCCGCGCCGCTGTACGGCGCGAGCGCGGGAGAGCCGGGGAGGTAATCGACGGGGATGGAGTCGATGCAACGGGTCGTTCCGTTCGCGTCCTTCGCGCAGGCGTGGCCCGGGAAGTAGTGCATCTTCCCGTCGGGGCCGGGGAACGGACTGAGCATCGCCGAGTGCATCCCGACGCCGTCCTGGGTGTGCGTGGTGACGTAGCCGTACGAGAGATCGTCGTTCGGGTACGTCCGCTCGGCCTCCTCCAGCCTCGATCCGGAGAAGTCCGCCGGCACGCACTGATCGAAAGAGGGCTCGAAGGCGATCGTCGTGTCGGACGTGAAGTAGGCGCCGTTCGACGAAATGCGCACCGTCTCCAACCGCGGCGGCGGGATCGTCCCATTGGCCGCCTGCTCGCCCGTGTATTCCGTCACCCAGACGTCGAGGCAGAGCTCCGGCTTGATCACGCGAACGTCCGGCGCGTGCTGGCCGCACGACGTCGTCGTGGCCTTCTCTCCACCCTCGGTGCAGATCGCGATGAGATCGCCCTCGTCGTCCGGGACGCAGGTGAGCTCGTCCGGATCGTAGTGCGAGCCCTCCGGGCACGGCATGCACGCGATGCGTCCCTGCGCGTCGACGACGCGCTGCGCACGCACGGGTACCTGCCCTGCCTTCGCCGATGCGAAGCCGCACGTGCACTCGCGGACCGTGTTGAACACGTCGGCGACGGCGTCGTAGTAGCCCTTCACCTCGCTCGCCTTCGGCATCACGCCGATGCGGTTGATCACGTCGATCAGCATGCGGTCGGGCATCTGGAGGTCCACCGTCGGAAGCGCCGGGAGGGTCGCGTCGCGGCTCGCGCAGAGCACGTTCTTCAGATGGTCGAGCAGGCCGTTCTTGACCATCGACTTGATGACCCCCTCGATGATGCTGAGCGCGCACTTGCGACCGAGCACGCCGGCTCCGCCTGCGAGGAGCAACTCCGTCGGACCGTTGAAGACGATCGCCGTATCCACCGCAGTGAGCCCGAGGGCCGTGAGGAACGCCAAGCAGGTCTTGTTCTTGTAGACCCCCTTCAGCGACCCCTGGAGCGCCTCGGTGAACTCCGCCATCAGCGAGGCGTCCTCGATGTCACAGACGTGACGGAAGCAATCGCTCGGCGGAGCGCGGCCGTCCACGCACGGCTCGTCGATCTCGCCCGCCTCGGCGCAGGGACGGATCGTTCCGGAGAGGACGACGTCGACGCTCTTGGTGGACGTGGACGTCGATACGGTGGCTCGCGGAGGACGCGCGTTCGCCTCGGCGGCGCTCTTCCCGCCGTCGGCGAACGCGTCGAGGACGAGCCGGACGATCGCCGCCTGCTCGGCGCGCGTGAGGCGCGGGCTCGGTTTGGCGCCCCGACGCGACAGGCGCGCTGCACGCAGGTCCGGCGCGAGCGCCCCAGCGAGCTGACCGTTCGTCGGCTCGAGCGGCAGGCGCGCGATGCTGCCGAGATCCAGCGCGATCGCCCCGACGATGAGCGGCTCTCCGTCGGCGCCGTGCGCGACGTAATCCATCCCGAGCCCGGTCCGGCGGCTCGGCGTCGCCACGCCCTTGCGATCGACGGTCGACGACAGCGGGCGCACCCGCGCTTCGAGCCATTTGACGCCGAGAGTCTCGGCGTCCGGTCCCTTCGCTTCGGCCACGCGTACGCCGTTGCCCGCCAGCACGAGCCGTCGCTCGCCGTTCGAGCCGCGAAGCGGATCGACCTCGTGCGACGACGAGCAGCCGAGCGCGAGCACGACGACGACCGCCAGCACCCAGGCGAGCAGCGCTCTCGGAGAACCTCGTCCCATGACGGCTCACGAGAGCAAGCCTCGGTCCACACCCGCCGTGCGGCGTTTCGTGGAAAGATCGCGCACGTGCGCCACGTGGCGCGGCGATTTCCTCCGGCGACGCCGAGTTTTCAGCCCGTGTGGCGGCCAACCGCCAGATCCGCGCACGATCCGTCCTGCACGCACGATCCGGCGCCGAAGCGCCCGACCTCGGCGACCACGAGCGCCCGGGCGTCCGTCAGGACGGTGGGACGAAGCGCTCGGTCAGAGGGCCGCCCGGTCGTCGTCCGCGCAGCCGCCCTCCCGCAACACGGACACGCCTTCGGCGGCCGCCACGCACGCGTTGCTGTAGGTCCTGCCGTCGCAACCGCACACGGGCTCGAAGATCCGCGGGCACATCGCGGGCTTGTACATGCAGCGACCCGGCGCGTTCGCGGCGCCGCAGAGGTCCCTCGGCTCCCAACTGCAGAACTGGCCGGGGTTGCACTCGTCACCCGCGAAGGAGCCACACGCCTTGCCCTCGCGACCGACGACGCGGAGGAAGAACTCCGACGCGACGACCTTCGCCCCGCACGCGGCGTCGTCTTCCAGACACATCGGCGTGGCGAGGCTGCCCGCGACGAGGATGCCCTCCCTCGTGGCGAGCGCCTCGCTCGCGCGACGGAGCGCGTTCGGCTCGGCGTCGCGAGCCGTCTGATCGAGGATGACCTCCACGACGTCCTCGTACGCGCCGTTCGTGTTGAGAACCGTCGCCCGCGTCGAGGGGCACGGAGTCGTGACGCAGCGGATGCCGTTGTCGGCGGTCCGGTAGAAGGTGCCCGTCGCGGTCGAGCCCGTCGCGCCGAGCCAGACCTCGGTCGCCTTCAGCGTGCCCACGGGCGTCCCGTGGACGTCCGTCGCGTGCGTCCGCGCCTGGAGCAGCACCGGGGCGCCGGCCTCGATGGCGGCGAGGAGGTCGGCCTCCTCGCGCGGCGACAGCCCGGCGCCGGAGAGCTCGATCGATCCGACGTAGCACTCGGCCGCGAGCGTGCCGTCCGCGCAGCGCGTCCGCGTCTCGTTCGCGCGCTGGACGAACCACCCGCCGCAGAAGGGCTCGGCGCACTTGCGCTTGTCGCGTCCCTTGACGACGAACCAGCCGGAGTCCGAAGACGCACCCGAGATCGCGTCCTCGGTGGCTTCGACCTCTCCATCGTTGCTCGCGTCCACGGCGCAGCCAGCGACGAACGAGGAGAACAGCAAGACGGAGAAGCGACGGAGGAGTGCCGGTCCCATGGCGGCGCCCATGTAACACTATGTAGGTAAGGATCAAGAGTCAGCTCGCCGACCGGCGTCCGACGGGCGCGATCGCTCGCGACAGCGGGCGCTGCATGCAGCCCTCACTCGATCCGCCCGCACGACGCGCGGGCGCGCCTCGTCGCTCGTTTGCATCGATTTTCGAGCGGTTGGCGGGTCACCGCCGATTGATGCCTTCGAGCAGCGAAAGCGTTTTAACGGTTCGCGAAGCGTCCAAGAGACCCCACGCAGCCGCGGTTGCATTAGGCTCGCGGCGGCGTGTTCTCCCTCATCGGACGTTCGGACGATGCCGAGGTCATTCGCGCTCTGTTGACGCGTGGGGAGCGCGTCGTGACCGTCGCGGGTGCGTCAGGCACGGGGAAGAGCCGCCTCGCTCGCGAGATCGCGCGCTCGGCGAGCCTCGGAGGGATCGGCGCCATCCCCGTCGGAAACGTGATCGTCTGCGATCTCGGCGAGGCGCGCACGGAGGACGACGTCGCGACGGTCCTCGCGCACGCCGCCGACGCGACGGCTCACGGACCGCGTCCGTTCGAAGCGCTCGGACACCGCCTCGCGACACGCGGAGGACATCTCCTCGTCCTCGACGACGTCACGCCCGGCGTGCTCGCGAAGGACTCGCTCCTTTCCCTCGTCGAAGCCGCGCCGCGCCTGCAGCTCCTCGTCACGTCCCGCGAGCCGCTGGGCATCGACGGCGAGCAGGTGCACGGCCTCGGTCCTCTCGCGATCGACGACGGCGTCGCGCTCGTTCGCGATCGCCTCGTCGCAGCGGGCGCGAACGTGAAGGTGCTCGACGAGAGCGACGGGCAGACCCTCGTGCGGCTCGTGGAGATCCTCGAGGGCGTTCCGCTCGCCCTCGAGCTCGCCGCGGTCGGCATCGCGGGCCTCGGGCTCTCGGCCGTCGTGGAGCAGGTCGCGCGCACGGCGATCCTCGCGCGAGGAAGCGTGCCGCTGGACGAGCTCGTCGCCATCGCATGGCGCGCGCTCGATCCGTACGAGCGCTCGATGCTCGCTCGCTGCTCCGTATTCCGCGGAGGCTTCACCGTGGACGCGGCGCGCGCCGTCGCGGGAGGCGATCGGCGCGCGCTCGACGCGCTCGAGTCGCTCGGGGACAAGGCGCTGCTCGGCGACGACGATGATCGGCTCCGCCTGCATCCGCACGTCCGCCGCTACGCCGCCACGCAGCTCGCGCCGGAGGACGAAGCGCGGGCGCGACAGGCAGCGCACTACCTCGATTCCGGCGAAGCCTGGGCGCGCGATCCGTCGATCCTTGGAGTTCCCGTCGACGATCTCGACGGCGGCACGGGCACGCCTCGACCGACGGGCCTCGCGCGGATCGCCGCCGAGAGGGACAACCTGCTCGCGGTGATCGAGCACGCGCTCGCCACGTCCGACGGCACGACCGCGGCCCGTGGGCTCCTCGTCCTCTTGCCCGTCGTTCTCGCGCGCGGGCCGATCGCTCCGTACCTCGCGCTCGTCGGGCGCGCGCTCGAGCTTCCGATGCCGATCGACCGGCGCATCGCGCTGCTCGCCGCGCGCGGCAAGGGCCTCCGCCGCATCGCACGCGACGACGAGGCGGAGCAGGCGCAGCACGACGCCGTGCTCCTCGCGCGTGGTGCAGGGTTCCGGCGCGAGGAGGCACGCCTCCTCGGCCAGCTCGGGATGGCTGCGTACGCGCGGTGCGACTTCGACACGGCGCTCGCGCGTTTCCGCGCGGCGCTCGAGCTGCAGAGCGTCCTCGGCGACGCCGGTGAGCAAGCGATCACGCTGGCGCAGCTCGCGATGGTCCATCGCGAGCTCGGCGCGCTCGACGAGGCTCGCGACGCCGCGCTCCGGGCCCTGCCGATTCTGCGTACGACGTGCGAGGCCAGGTATCTCGCCCTCACGCTCGTCGAGCTCGCGCGGTGCCATCTCGACGCCGGCGACCTCGATCGCGCGAGGATGGATCTCGCCGCTGCGTTTCGAGCAGCCGAGGACGACGCCGTCGTCTCGGCGTACGCTCGATGCCTGGCCGCGGCCGTGGACCACGCCGCAGGGGATCTCGACGCCGCCGAGCCGAAGTACCTCGAGGCCATCCACGCGAGCCGAGACGCGGGACACGTACGGCTCGAGGGCGCCGCGTTCGTCTACCTCGGGATCCTCTCGTTCGATCGCGGTGATCTCGACGTCGCCACCGAGAGGCTCGAGCACGGTATCGACCTCTTGCGGGCCGCGCGCGACGTTCGCTACGCCGCGCTCGGGACCGCCTACGTCGGCGCGTGCGCACGGCTCGCCGGCGACGACGCGCGCGCGACCACGCTGTTCGAACGGGCGCAGGCGGCCGTCCGCGAAGGCGACCCGATGCGCACCGCGATCGATCTCTTGCGGCTCACGTCGGACACCTCCGCCCTCCCGCCGTACGCGGGTGTCGAAGCCGCATCGTCGTGGGAGGTGCGCCACGCGCTCGAGCGTTGGGAGCGCGCGGCGGGCAGCCGGACGACGGAGACGTTCGAGACGGACGTGGTCTTCCACGTCGCCGCCGACGGCGCGTGGATGGAGCACGCCGGTCATTACGTCGAGTGCAGCCGGCGCGCGGCCGCGCAACGTCTGCTCGCGGCGCTCGCTCGCGCACGCACGGAGGCGCCGGGCAAGGCGATCCCGTCCGAGGATCTCGTCGCCGCCGGATGGCCGAACGAGCAGATCCTGTCTTCCGCCGCCAAGAATCGGCTCCGCGTGACGCTCTCTTGGCTGCGCAAGAACGGCCTCGGCCGGGCGCTCCAGTCGCGTGCCGACGGCTACCTGCTCGATCCGCAGCTCGTCGGCGTCGCGCCGGCCTCCAAGGATCGGGGTGAAATCCGGCGGAGCTGAGCCTCGCCGGGAGAGCTCTCACCAGAGATCGACGATCGTCATCTCGCGCGTCGCGCCTTTGACGCGGACCTCGATGACGTCGCCCGCCGCACGACCGAACAAGGCCTTGCCGAGCGGCGACTGCGGCGTGACGACCTGCGCGACGACGCCTTCGGCGGACAGCGACACGCCGCCGCCGAACGGCGCGAAGAAGAACGTCGACCGCGCCTCGTCCTCGTCCTCGACCGTGACGACGGCGGAAGCCTGGACCGTCTTCCCCGACAGATCGAGCGGCTCGATGGCGCTCGTCGCCTTGATCTCGCCTTCGAGCTCACGAACGCGCGCGGCCTGCGCGCCGGCGAGATACGACGCCTCGAGGGCACGCGTGTCCTTGTCGTTCTCGGGCTTCGCCTCTTCGTGCGTCGCCGCCTCGCGCGCGTCCTTCGCTGCCCTGCGCATCGTCGCGAGCTCCTCCTCGAGCTTGGCGAGGAGGGCGGCGACGAGCGCGCGCTTGACCGAGGTTCTGTCCACGCGTCGAGCATGCCACACGACCTCGGCGGGAAGCGGTTCGATGCCGCGGCTCGGGCACGGAGGCGGGAGCGGCGGTCGGGCCCGGCTCGAAGGCCTGCGAGAAAAGTCATGGAGATCACGCTGTTCTCCGGCTTCGCCACCGCCGAGGTGCGGCGAAAAGGCCTCGACGCCGACCACGATCTTGACCTCGAGCAGGGTTCGCTTTACTGGGGCGCGCCATGTACCGCTTCATCATGAGCCTCATCCGGCGTGCGCGGCGCAGGCGCCGGGCCGGTTGGCTTCCGCCGCCGATCGTCGTCGCCGGCTGCTGAGCCCGCGAGCAAGCGCCCGTCACCGGCGCCAGGGCTTCTTCTTCTTCCGGCGCGGCTGCCCGGGACGACGCTGGGGTTTGGGCTTCTTCTTGGTGGGCTTCGCCGTCGGAGGGCGCTTCACCTTCCGGGGCGGCGACCCGGCGCTGGGTCGTGACGTAGCCGCCGCGGTCGCGACGGCGGCGTCACCGACGCCGGCATCGAGCTCCTCTTCCTCCTCGTCGTCGTCGTCGTCGTCGTCGTCGTCGTCGCCCGCGTCGACGTCCGACGCATCGGGGTCGTCGTCCTCGTCGAGGTCTTCCTCCGCCGCCGCGAGCGCGATCGCGGCTGCGTCGAGGTCGACCGCCGCATCGAGGTTCGAGTCGCCCTCCGACGCGCTCTCGGCGTCGATCGCCAGCTCGCGTTCCTCCTCCCGCGGGCTCGCGCTCGAGAACACGACGCGCTCGATCGAGCTCCAGTTGCTCCACGCGAGCAGCCACGCGACGGCGGCGACGCCGAAGACGGCGACCGTTCGCGTCCAGCGGCCCTCGCGGGGCGCGGGCTCGGCCTTCTCGATCTCCTCGTCACGCGCGGGCCGATCGGTGTCCGGATCCTCCGCGACGGAGCGCGCCGGTTGCGGCTCCGCCGCCTGCGGAGCGTCGGCCGCGACCGTCGGCGCCACGACAGCGGCCGGGGGATCGGGCACCGGAGACGACGCGGGCAGGATGTGGACCGTGGAGGCATCGGCGGCGCGTCGCGCCAGTGCGGCCTTCACGTCGGCGCGCATCGCGGTGGCGTTCGGGTAGCGATCCTCGCGCTTGAACTCCAGGGCACGGTCGACGATGCGTGCGACGTCCTCCGAGACCTCGGGGGCGACGGTCGCGAGCTTCGGCGCGGGCGTCGTCGCCATGCGGACGACGAGGCCGAGCGTGTGCGCGGCGTCGTGGACGCGACGGTTGCTGAGGAGCTGGAACAGGATGCAGCCGAGGGCGTAGATGTCCGTTCGCCCGTCGATCTCGTCCACGTGCCCGGCCGCCTGCTCCGGGGACATGTACGTCGGCGTCCCGAGCGCCATGCCGGCGATCGTCTTCTCCTGCGTCTCGAGCAGGCGCGCGAGCCCGAAGTCGAGCACCTTGATGTGCACGCCGCCGCGCTCGGGATCCCGCGCGAGAAAGAGGTTGTCGGGCTTGAGGTCGCGATGGACCACGCCCTTCGCGTGCGCCGCCTCCAGCACGGCGAGCACGCCGTCGGCGATCTCGAGGAGGTCCCGCTCGGTGAGCGGGGGCTCTCGCTTCGCCCGCTGCTGCAGCGATTCTCCCTCGAGGAGCTCCATCACGAGGTAGGCCGTGCCCTCGTCGTCGCCCTCGTTGATGACGTCGTCGTCGAGCACCTTCACCACGCCCGGATGCTCGACGCGGTTCGCGGCATAGCCCTCGCGGAGGAAGCGATCACGGATGTGAGGGAGCCGTCCACTCGACGCCGAGAGCACCTTCACCGCCGCACGCGCGCCGTTGCGGTGGCGGGCGGCGTACACGGCGCCCATACCCCCGACACCGATCAGGCGCTCGAGCGTCCACTTGTCGTGGAGCACGCTACCGACGCGCTCTTCCGCTCGAGGGTCCGCCGCAGGCATGTCTCGGTCGATTATGCCGCCGCTGTCGCACGGCGCTCGGTACGACCCACGCGCGATCGCGGAGAGGCCTCACGATCCCCCGACGATGCACGAGGGCGCATTTGGCTCTAGTATGGCACGGGCTCGAGCATCGGACCTCGGTCCTTGCTTCGATCGACATGATCGCGATGGCAGGCAACCACGCGCGGCTGGTGCTCGTATTCGCTGCGTCGCTCGCCGCATGCTCGAGCTCGGAGCCCACCAGCGGTGGCGGCGGCGGCACGTCGAGCTCCGGCGCGCCGGACGGCGGCGTGCCCGAGGACGACTCGCGGGATCCCACGCCGCCGAGCGTGCAGCTCGTCGGACGTTTCGACACGCGCGATCCGGCAGGTCCACTCTGCGCGTGGCCCGGATGCCGGATCGTCGCTCGCTTCGAAGGCACGTCGTCGATCTCCGTGCGGCTCGAAGAGATCGACGAGCCGTGGATGGAAGGCGCCCCGAGCGAGTGGGACGTCGCGATTGACGGCGAATGGAGAGACAAGCTCGTGATGACGCCGGGCGAGCGAGAGTACGTCCTCGCCGAAGGCCTCACGCGCGACACGCACACCATCGAGCTGTACAAGCGGACCGAGGCCCAGAACGGAACGACGCGCTTCTTGGGCTTCGACCTCCACGGCGGGACGCTCCTCTCCCCGCCACCTCGCAAGCGACGACGGATCGAGGTCGTCGGCGACTCGGCCGCGGCCGGCTACGGCGTCGAAGGCGTCGGTCGAGGCCCCGACTGCCCGGGCCCCGACCACGCAGCGCGTTGGCAGAACTTCCGCAAGTCGTTCGGAGCCGTGCTCGGCGAGGAGCTCGATGCCGAGGTCGCCGGCACCGTCTACTCGGGCAAAGGCTTGGTGAAGAACATCTGGCGTCCCGACGAGGAAACAATGCCGGTGATCTTCCCGCGTGCGAACCCGATCGACCCCGAGAGCACGTGGGACTTCTCGGCCTTCGTCCCGCACGCCGTCCTCGTGATGATCGGCGGGAACGATTTCGACATCGGCCAACCCACGGACACGGGGCCGGCCACCCTCGCCGAGTTCACGGACGCGTACGAGGAGTTCGTCGTGACGCTTCGCGAGAAGTATCCCGAGGCGCACGTGCTCCTCGTCACGTCTCCGTCGGTGAGCGACGCCGCGCCGGCCGGCAGGCGGACGCGCACGAACGTGATGAAGGCGATCGAGAGCGTCGTCGCACGACGGAGCGCCGCGGGCGACGCGAAGGTGTACGCGACGACCCCGCCCGCCGCCCAACCGTCCGAGCTCACTGCCTGCGACGCTCACGGCAGCCCGGAGCTCCACCGGCGAGTGGCAAACGATCTCGCCGCCATCCTCCGACCGAAGCTGGGGTGGTGATCCGCGAAGGGGTCGTCACGGTGACTGTCGCGCATTCGCTCGCTCGAACACACGAGCCACGAGCTCGTCCCCCGCATCGCCCCACGATCGCTCACCGCCGCGGGAAAAGCTGCGGTCCCCGCACCGACAGCCCCCGTCGGCGCGATGACTGAGACATCGCTTCCCAAATCACTCGGGCACGTCGACTGCATCTCGCCGGGCGGAAGGTGAGCCATGGCGCGGATCCGAGCCGTCCTCTTCGACATCGATGGAACCCTGCTCGACAGCAACGACGCTCACGCACACGCGTGGCTCGACACTCTGCGTGGACACGGACGCAACGTCCCGTACGAGCTGGTGCGATCGAAGATCGGCATGAGCGGCGAGAAGATCCTGGCGGACGTCGCCGGAGTCGAGCCCGGATCCGTCGAGGCGCGCGCCATCCAAGAACGCCGCACGATGGTCTTCAAGGCGAACTACCTGCCGGACCTCGGCCCCTTCCACGGCGCTCGTGTGCTCGTCGATCGCCTGCGCTCGCGTGGCCTCTGTTGCGTCGCGGTGACCTCCTCGACCGCCGAAGAGGCCCTCGACCTCCTTCGCGCCGCGGGCGTCGCCGATCTGATGGACCTCGTCATCAGCGCCGACGACGTCGATCACGGCAAGCCCGATCCCGACCTCGTGACGACCGCGCTCGATCGCATCGGCGTCACTCCCGCCGAAGCGCTCATGATCGGCGACACTCCTTACGACATCAAAGCGGGCGCCCGTGCAGGCGTCCCCGTCATCGCGCTCCGGTGCGGAGGATGGTCGGACAACGACCTGCGCGGCGCGATCGCGATCTACGACGATCCGGCCGACCTGTCGTCGCAGCTCGATCGCTCACCGCTCGCTCTCGACCGCGAGTCCGACCCGCCTTCGACCCCGATGAAGGTCCGCGCCCGCCGCGTGGCGCTCTAGAGAACGGCCTCCGGCCTCACTTGTACCCGCTGAACCCGCCGCCTCGACGCTGGGCGTGACGCTGGGGCGCGTCCTTTTCGCTCAGCTCGACGTCGAAGGCATCGTCGGCCCGCGAGTGTTGGGGCTTTCCGACGCGGGGAGCTTCGTCCGCGTCCGTGAGCTCGGCCGCCATCAGCGTCGCCGTCCCCACGACCGGCGCCGCGGGCGCGGTCACGGGCGGCGCCGACGGCGCCGAGCCGCACGCGGTCACGGCCATGGCCGCGCTCAGGAGCAGAGCCGGCGCCAGGACTCGAGACGGCCTGCGGTCGCGGTCGAGCTTCATCGCGGGCCCCTCATAGCACCCTGGCTCGGCTCTGCAACGGCCGGTCCGCGGGGAGACGCGAGATTGACGCCGTCACCGCGGAGCGACGACCGGATGTCGCAACCCTCTCGTCCCGATGGCGCAACTGCGGGCGGATGCCCGAGAAAAATGGCCACGCCGAGCCGTCTCGCCCCATCGCACCGCGATGGCCCGCGGATTGCCCGTGGGGCGAGCTGGACGCTACCCTGAACTGGGGTGACCCCGTCCGCTTCCAGCATTCGCGTCGTCCCGACCGTCGGCCAGGCGGTGCCGGGCGTCGGGAAGTACCGCTACATCGCGATGCTCGCCGAAGGCGGGATGGCCGACGTCTTTCTCGCGGTCACCCAGAGCGCGGGGTTCGAGAAGCTCGTCGTCATCAAGCAGCTCCGCGACACGCTCGCGCAGGATCCGAGCTTCGTCGCGATGTTCATGGACGAGGCGCGCCTCGCCGCACGCCTGAACCACCCGAACGTCGTGCAGACGCTCGAGGTCGGATCGGAGCCCGCCCACGGGCTCCACTTCATGGCGATGGAGTTCCTCGAGGGCGTGCCGTACGTGCGGCTCGCGCGGCTCAAAGAGCGCCTCCCGGCACCGCTCGCGTTTCATCTACGCATCCTCATCGACGTGCTGCGCGGGCTCCACTACGCGCACGAGCTCCGCGACTTCGACGGAAGACCGCTCAACGTCGTCCATCGCGACGTCTCGCCCCAGAACGTGATGCTGACCTTCGCCGGCGGCGTGAAGGTCCTCGACTTCGGCATCGCAAAGGCGGCGCTCGCCGTCGAGCAACGGCCCGAGGACTTCAAGGGCAAGCTCGAGTACATGGCGCCCGAGCAGGCGGCGCTCGAGGACGTCGATCGCCGCGCCGACATCTTCTCCGTGGGGGTGATGCTCTTCGAGGCGCTCGCCCGGCGCCGCCTCTATCGGAAGGGCACCGACAAGCTCCAACAGCTCCTCGACGGCGCCCTCCCCGACATCCTCGACGTGGCGCCGTCCACGCCGCGACGGCTCGCCGAGATCTGCCGCAAGGCGATGGCCTACGACCGCGACGCCCGCTACGCGACCGCGGACGCCATGGCCGACGATCTCGAGGAGTGGCTCGGGAGCACGACGCAGCACGTGACCGCGCGCGACGTGGGCTCGTACGTCGCCGAGAAGTTCGCTTCGACGCGCAGGAAGATCAGCGCAACCATCGAGGAGCAGCTCGCGATCATCCGATCGATGTCCGAGAGCGCGCCCGACACCATCCCGCTCTCGCGACTGCCCGTCACCACCACGACGGATCTGCCGCCGACGGAGCTCTCCGACGTGCCGCCGGCGGACGCGACCGACCCCGGATGGGTACCGCCGCCGGCTCCCCTCCCGAGCGAGGTCGACGTCGGCCGCTCCGCCTCGAGCTCGACCAGCTCGGATGCGACGGTGGTCACGGTGCCGCCGCACCCGCACGCGTCGCCCGACGCCCCCCACGGCAGGCCCGGGCTCCTGATCGCCGCGGCCGCCGTCTTGGGCGTGGCGGTGCTCGGCGGCGCCGTCGCCATCGCCTCGAAGAGTCGCGAGGCCGCGCCGGCGAGCGCCGAGAGCGCCGCTGCGTCGGCGCCCGTCGTCGCCGCTACGAGCGCTGCTCCCGAGGACGAGCGGATCGACATCACCATCAAGGCGTCTCCGCCGGAGGCCAAGATCTTCCTCGACGGCAAGGAGCTCGCCTCGAACCCGGCGACCGACACACGCCCGCGTGACGGCGCGATGCACGTCGTCCGCGTGGAGGCTCCCGGCCACGATCCGCGCGAGGAGTCGATCTCGTTCGACCGCAGCATCTTCATCACGATCGAGCTCCGCCCGAGCCCTCCGGCGTGGGAGGTGCCCTCGACGCCCCCGCCGCCACGCTCCGGCAAGAGGACGACGAAGCCCACGCCGCGCGCGCCCCGACCGAAGACAGGGGGCGGGAACGGGCTCGACCTGGAGAACCCGTACCAATGACGTCGCTGCGCCCGGGCCGCTCTCGAACGCGAGGACGCGTGCACGCGTGCGCGGCGCTCGTCGCCCTGGCGATCGCCGCGTCTGCAGGCACCGCACGGGCGGCCGACGACGCGACCGAGACCTCCGCCGACACCGAGGATCGAAAGAAGGAGGCGCAGGCGCTCTTCGACAAGGCGGTCAAGCTCGCCGCAGCGGGCGACACGAGCGGCGCCCTCGCGGCCTTCCGCGACGCGTACGAGCGCTACCCGAGCTTCCGTGTACTCTACAACATCGGCCAGCTCTGCTCGCGTCTCCACGACGCGGCCTGCGCCGTGCGTGCGTTCGAGCAGTACCTCCGGGACGGCGGCGTCGACGTCCCCGCGAAGAGGCGCGCCGACGTCGAGGCGGAGCTCCGGTCTCTCGCCGAGCAGGTCGCGACCGTGACGGTCACGGTCGACGTCGCGGGCGCGGAGATCTCCATCGACGACGAGCACGTCGGGCGCTCGCCCCTCCCGAGGCCGTGGGTCGTCAACCCGGGCTCGCACCGCATCGTCGTCACGTACGGCACCAAGACGGTGGAGAAGGCGGTGACGGCTTCCGCGAAGGACGAGCTCACGATCGACATCGCGATGCCGAAGGACCCGGCGCCCGAGCCGGTGAGCGTCCCGGTCCCGGCGGAGCCGGAGCCGCTGCGTCCCGAGCGCCGCCCCTTCCCCGTGGTGCCGTGGGCGGTCACGGGAGGGCTCGCGGCCGGAACGCTCGTGACCGGGATCCTCGCGGCGGTGACGTACTCGTCGTTCCAGGACGACAAGAACCGGTTCCCCGTCACACGCGAGGAGCTCGAAGACGCGCAAGGCACCGCGCGCACCTTCTTCCTCGCGGCGGGCGTGCTCGGCGCGTGCACGCTCGTCTCGGCGGGCATCGCCGGATACTTCACGTTCGCTGCTGCCAGCGCGCGCCCCGCCGGCGCGGCCGTGGCCCTCGCGGCGAGCCCGGGCGGCGTGCTCCTCCACGGGAGGTTCCCGTGAGGAGGTGGTCGGCAGGAGCGATCGTCGGAGCGCTGGTGACGCTCGTGGCGTGCGCGGAGCTCTTCGACGCGCCCACGCAATGCCGCACCGACGCGGACTGCGAGCGGTTCGCGGCGGTCTGCGACGTCGCGCAAGGCGTGTGCGTCCCACCCGTGGAGGACGACAAGAGACCGGAACGCCCCGTCCCCTCGCAGCCCACGCAGGACGCGTCGCCGGACGGGTTCGAGATCGACGAGAGGTGCGCGGTCGATCCGAAGCCGACGGAGGTGATCGGCACGAAGCTCGAGGCGGGGGCGCGGAGCGAGATCACGACGTCGGTCACGCTGGGCTGCGACAAGGACTGGGTGCTCGACACGCTCCTCTTCGTACGCTCCGGCGCGACGCTGACGATCGCGCCGGGGACGACCATCCGCGCGAAGAAGGGCGTCGGTGCCGCGATCGTCGTCAACCCCGGCGGACGCATCGTCGCGGAGGGCAAGAGAGACGCGCCCATCGTGATCACGAGCGAGTCGCCCACGCCCGCGCCCGGGGACTGGCGCGGCGTGTACGTGCTCGGCCTCGCTCCGCCCAGCGGTCAGGGCCCGTACGAAGACGATCCCGACCTCGTTTGGGGCGGGACGAGCGAGATGGACGACAGCGGCGTCCTCTCGTTCGTGCGCATCGAGTACGCGAGGAGCGGGCTCGTCCTCGCGGGCGTGGGCAAGCGAACGAAGGTCGACTTCGTGCAGGTCCGCCGGCCGGTGGAGAGCTGCTTCATGTTCTACGGCGGACGGGTCGACGCGAAGCACCTCGTCTGCCAGTCGCCGGGAGACGATCAGTTCGAGTGGTACCTCGGCTACTCGGGACGCGCGCAGTTCATCTACGGACAGAAAGCGGCGCCGCCTCCCGTGTACGACTCGAACGGACTGGTCATCGACGCCGCGCATCCCGTCATCTACAACGCCACGATCTGCGGCGACGCGCCGACCGCGCTCTTCGGCTACGGCGTCGTCTATCGCGATCGGGGGACGCTGGACCTCAACGGCGCGATCGTGAGCGGGTGGTTCAGCGGGCTCGACGCGAGGGGGTACCTGCCCGACCGCGGCGGCGTGCGCGCATCGATCTTCTTCGGCAACGCGACGAACCCGGCCTACGCGGAGACGCCCGCCGAGACCAACCCCGACCTACCGACGTACGACGACGACAACGGCATCGACGAGCTCGCCGATTTCGCCAACGCCATGCCGCCGAACTCCACCGCGGATCCGAAGCTCGTCGACTGCTTCGACGCGAAGAACCCGAAGCCTTGGCCGACGACGCCGCTCACGACGAACGCGCCCTCGCCTCCCGACGACGGCTTCTTCGATCCGAACGCGAAGTACATCGGCGCGTTCGAGGACGCCAACGATGGGTGGATGACCGGAGCGTGGGTACGATTCGATTGAGGGAGGCTCCGGGCTCCGGGCTCCGGGCTCCAGGCTCCAGGAAGAAGCGGAAGATGCATGCCCCCGGCTCACGCGTCGCTTGCCTGCTCGGCTCGACTTGCCTCGCGCTCGCGTGCGCGGTGCCGGTGACGAGCGGATCGTCGAGCGGCGTGACGAAGGACACGGCGCCGGCGGTCACGACGCTCGGCGAGCCTCACGAGGGGGACTACAACCTCGGGCCGGTCGAGTTCTCGGGCTCGTTCTGGAACTCCTGCGCGCCCTACACGCCCGAGCTCGAGAAGCAGATCGGCCCGATGCTCGCGGGCCTCGCCCTCAAGTGGAACGGCAACGGCAGCCTCTGCGACACGTGCATCCTCGTGAAGACGGCGAAAGGAAAGTCCGTCGTCGCGCGGGTGATCACCACGGGCGAGACGCGAGGCCCGAACGACGTCGATCTCAGCAAGGCGGCGTTCGACGCGATCCACGTCGGCGAGTACCCGCGGAAGATGACGTGGGAGCTCGTGAAGTGCCCTCCCGGCGGAAAGATCCAGTACCAGTTCCAGACCGAGGCCAATCCGTGGTGGACGAGCCTCTGGGTTCGGAACGCGCGGCTGCCGATCCGTACCGTAGAGGTCAAGAGCGCGAAGCACGCGACCTTCGTCCCGCTGCGGCGGGGCCCGGACGGGACGCTCACCGACGACTCGGGGTTCGGAGACGGGCCGTTCACCTTGCGCGTCACCGCCGTGGACGGCCAGACCATCACGGACTCGTTCGACAAGATCGTCCCGGGGGCCGTGATCCCCTCCTCGGGCCAGTTCGACTGACGGGCGCGCCCGGGTCCGAGCCGCCCCGGATCCTCCGAGCTGAAGCGCATCGCCGCGGCGAAGCACGACAGAACGCGACCGCGACGCGCGCTGCGACAAAGCACCGCTAGCAGCGCGCCGCGTTTTCACCGATGCTCCGAGCAAAGTCCTTCGAGCAAGGATGCGTGCGGAGAGCCACACGCATGCGCGTGCGGCTTGCTGGAATGCAGGACGACGAAAAGATCCCCGAGCACGTCGCAGACCTGCTGGCTTCGTCGATCGAGTCCGAGCAGCGGCTCGACATCCTGCTCCATCTGCGCGCATCTCCCGGAAAGAGCTTCACGGCGCGAGCCGTCGCCGCGATCCTCCCCATCTCGAGCGTGTCGGCGGAACAGCACCTCGCGATCCTTTGCGGGCGCGGCTTCCTCACCGTCAGCATCGGCAGCGACCTGCTCTACTCGTACCAACCGGTCAGCCCGGCCATCGACGCGACCGTCGCCGAGATCGAGCGGCTCGTGCACACGCGCCGCGGCGACGTCGTCGCCGCGCTTCGCGATGCGAGCGGAAAGGATCCCGTCCGGGACTTCGCGAACGCGTTCGTGATACGCAATGCCCGCAGGGGCGGGACGAGGAAGTAGGCGCAAGCCCGCCGGCAAGGAGGGGGGATGGCTGAAGTCATTTACGTGCTCTGCGCGCTGACGAGCCTCGTCTGCGCCGTCCTGCTCGTCCGCGCGTATCGCTCGCGCCGTTCGCACTTGCTGCTCTGGAGCAGCATCTGCTTCGTCGGCCTGTTCGTGAACAACGTCCTCCTCGTGTTCGACAAGGTGATCACGAAGGACGACATCGATCTGCTCCTCGCTCGCGACCTCACCAACCTCGCATCCGTGGCCGCCTTGCTCTTCGGCCTCATTTGGAGGACCCGGTGATCACCGCCCACAGCTTCGTGAACGGCGCGGTGACGATGGGCTTCTTCGCGTCGGCGGTCTTCTTCGCGCGCTTCTGGCGCGAGACGCGCGATCGCCTCTTCGTGCTGTTCGCGATCGCCTTCGCGGTGCTGGGAGTGAGCCGGATGCTGCTCGCGCTGGTCGCGTTCGGCCACGAGGCGCAGCCGTACCTCTACATCATCAGGTTCTCGGCGTTCTTGCTGATCGCTTGCGCGGTCATCGACAAGAATCGACGCTGAGGCCGGAGGCCTCAGGCCAATCCTCAGTCCTCGGTCCTCGGTCCTCGGCGGGGAGACGGAAAGGCCGCCTGCCAGGGCGACGCTTCACTGCCGTGCCTCGCGCAACCGCAACCCTCGACGCGACTCCAACGTCGGCGCGGCAGCAACGAGCTCCTCACGCGCCGTCAGAGAACGGCGATGCCGACGACGGATCGAGGCGCGCACCGCGAGACACCGACGCGCCTCCGTGAAGGTTGGTCGGTCGGGACGAGGCCGCAGTTGCGCGAGGCGCTGCAGAACGCGAGAGAGACTCCCTTTCGCGGGCGAAACGCGAAGCGTTTCGTCCGCACTCCCTGTCTCCCGCGCCCTACCTGTCTCAGCCCAGCGGCGAATCCTCGGCGAGGCGGATGGGAGCATCGGGCTTCGGCGGAGGCCCCAGCTTCGAGAGGATGCGCTCGGCGCGATAGCCCTCGCGCTCGGCCAAGCGCGCGAACGCCTCCGCGTCCGCCCGCGCGACGTCCGGCGCGACGCGGCCCGAGGCGATCTCGCGCTCGGCGAGGAAACGCGCGAGCTCCTCGAAGCGCTCCTTCGACAGCCATAGCACGCCGTCGTACTCGTGCACGTCGAGGTACACCTGACCGCGCGGGCTCCCGAGGGCGAGCCGGAGCGCAGGCCCGATCGGGCCGGACGGGAGCGTGGCCGCCAGCGCGACGAGCGCCGCACGTCGCCTCGCCTCGTCCGGCGCCACCGTCGTCGAGAAGCCGTCGACGAGCGGCGTCACGAGCTCCCACTCCGCGAGATGCGCCTCGCGCGTGGACCACGTCGGGGCGGCAGGCGCGACGGTCGCGACACGCGCGGCAGGAGCTCGCGCGACCACCGTCTCGGACGACGGCTCGGCGCGGCGATCGCTCGAGGAGCTCGAGGAAGGAGCCTGCGCCGGCGAGGCCGCGGAGGAGGAAGCGTCCGATGCCGCCTCCTCGCCCCCCTCCACGGCCTTCGCCTTCTCCGGCTCTGCCTGCTCGGCGGCCGTGGGCTCCGGCTCCGTCGCCGGGGGCTCGGGCTCTCCTTCGGCCTCGGCCGCCTCGGGCTCGGCCACCTTCGCCGCGCTCGCCTCGGCTTCTTGCACCCCTTCGCGATCGGCCTCCTCCGCCGCCGCGCGCTCGACGTCCTTCACCGTCACGGCCTCCGCCAGAGGCTCGCCTTCCTGCGCCGCCTCCTCGTTGGCTTCCTTCGCGCTCGCGGGCTCCGCTTCCTCCACCGCCGGGCGGACGTCCTTCGCCTCCGCAGGCTCGGCGTCCTTCGCCGCCGGGGCGGTGGCGTCCGCCGTCTCGGTCGCAGGCGCATGCTCGACGAGAGCGGCCGCCGGATCGATCGCCGACGCGCGCGTCGTGGACAGATAGGCCGGAGGACGAGACCGCGCCTCCTCGAGCGCCGCCTCGCCCGCGGCGACGAGGTCGAGGACGGCCTCGAGCTGGATCCACGCGAGGAGAAGATCGACGTGGAGCACGGACGCGGTCGCTCCGGAGCCGGCGCGGTTCGCCGACGTCTCGCCGTTCGCGTTCTCGAGGATCGTCTCGCTCGACTCGCTCGAACGCGGCGCGGGCGGAAGCTCGGCGGCGCGCTTCGCGTCGGCGCGCACGAAGGCGTGGAGGGCGGCGAAGCGATCGCCGGCGAGGCGGAGCGCAGGCGCACGGTCGATCACGACCTCACGTCGTGCGCGCTCCGTCAGCATCCACTCGAGGCCGTCGGCGACGTGGCCGAGCCGCTCCTCGAGCGCCGCGCGCGCCGCCGACACGTCCTCGGCGTCGAGCTGCGCCGAGAGCCAGCCCATGTGCCCCTTCGAGACCGCCGTGCGGAAGGGCGCGTGGACGGGACGGAGATAGAGCTCGCGGACGGCGAGCTCGATGTCGGGGACGCCGCGGCCGGCGAGCTCCGCGGCGAGGCGGTGATATGGCTTCTCGAAGGTCGCGTTGACGTGCCGGAAGCCCGTGAGCACGTGGTACTGGTACGGGCGGAGCTCCCACGTCATCCCGTCCTCGATGATGTCCCTCGTCATGCGGAGGTACTCGAGGCCGTGCGGGACGTCGCGGATGACGAGCCAGGCGCCCAGGTCCTCGTCGAGGTTCAGCTCCTTCCCCAGCGTGCCGCGGTGCGTGCTGCGCCGGATCGTGCCGCGCGTGACCTTGAAACGGTTGTTGAAGACGACGAGCGCGCGCTGATCGCCCGCGCCGTTGGAGTACGCGAAGACGTCCTCGTCGACGTACCCCATGTCCGTGACGAAGTCGTAGAGGGCGAAGTTCTCGACGCCGCTGAAGAGCCAGCGCTTCTCGAGGAGCGGGAAGATCTCGCGCTCGTGGCGCGCGACGATCCACGGGTTCGGCTCCTCGTCCATCTTCGCGCGCCGGTACTCCATCCCGTACTTCTCGCGCAGGCCCTCGATCTGCCCGTGACCGAACATCGGCAGCCCGGGCATCGTGCACATGAGCACGCAGACGCCGAAGTACTTGTCCCCGTCCCCGAACTGCAGGATCGCGGGCTCCTCGTCCGGGTTGTTCATGAAGTTGACGAAGCGCTTGAGGATCTCGGGATCGAAGTCGAGGACGTTCTTGATCGTCTCTCGGTACTTCGCGTTCTCCTCGCGCTTCAGCATGTTCATGAACGCCGAGTTGTAGACGCGGTGCATGCCGAGCGTCCGAACGAAGTAGCCTTCCATCATCCAGAAGGCCTCGGCGAGCAGCAGCGTGTCGGGCGCGCGCTCCGCGACGATGTCGACGACCTCGCGCCAGAACTCGTTGGGCATCGCGCGATCGAACTCCTCCTGCGTCATCGCGTAGTCCGCGCGCGAGGGGATCGCGCCGGCGGCCTGGCCCGGCAGCGGGAACCAGAGGCGCTGGATGTGCCGCTTCGCGAGCGTCATCGCCGCGTCGAAGCGGATGATCGGGAACATGCTCGCGACGTGGAGGATCGTCTCGATGACGGCGCGACGGACCTCCGGGTTCATGTAGTCGAGCTGCGCGGTGTCGTTCCACGGGATGCTCGTGCCGTCGTTGCCGTGGTAGATGAAGCGGTCCTCGCCGGTCCATCGATCGTGACGACGGAAGACGACCGCCGCGTCGCTCCGGTCCCAGTACCCCTCCTCGAGGTAGATGCCGATGCGCGGGTGGTCGCTGAGGTTGGGACCGCCGAATCGGTACACCGGGAACGGCGGCTCGGACGTCTGGAGGAACCAGTCCGGGTGCTCGATCACCCAGTCGGCGTCGATTCCGACGTGGTTCGGGACCATGTCCGCCGCGAGGCGGATGCCGCGCGCCCACGCGCGATCCCGCAGGTTCTCGTACGCGGGCATGCCTCCGAGGTCCTTGGCGATCTCGTAGCACTTGAGCGAGTACGCGCTGGCGAGCGCGTCGCGATGGCCGTGCATCTGCTTGATCCGCTGCGACGCGCGGCTCCGCTCGAACAGCCCGATGAGCCACAGGCCGTTGATGTGGCGCGACTGGAGGAGATCGAGCTCCTCGTCGGGGATCTGATCGAGCGTGCGGATCGGGCGGTGGTACTTGCGGCTGAGCTGGTCGAGCCAGACGTACGTGCTCTTCGCGATGAGCACGACGTTCGGCATCCAGCTCGTGTCGGGGCTGAACTGCGCGGGCTCCTCCTCTTCGCGGCGCCGGAAGCGCATCGCCTCGAGGAGCGGCTCGCCGGGGCCGGGGCCGCCTCGCTGGAACCACTTGCCCTCCTCCGCGCGGAGGTCCTGCACCCCGGCGAAGCGTTGCCAGAGCGGGTCTTCGTCGAGACCGAGCGCACGTCCCCAGCTCTCCTCGACGTAGCCGAGCTGCTCGAAGATCGACGTCGGGTGAGCGCGTCCGGGCGCGAGCAACAGGTCGACCAGCGACTCGCCCCTCGGTCCAAAGCGCGGCTCCTCTTCGAAGAAGCGCAGCGCGTGAGCGACGAAGGCCCGGTACCGCGGTCCGAGGTCCACGTCCGTGACGATCGTGCGGACCGGATCGTACGCAGGGTTCTGGTTCGTCACCCACAAAAGGAGGAGCTCCTCGTCGAGCTCCATCTCGATCGCCGGACGCCCCGCGAGCGGGTCCCGTCGATCCGCGCGCGCCACGCGCTCGAGCCATTTCTCCGGCGTGTCGTCTCCCGCGCCGCGCAGCGAACGGTAGACGGAGGGCGGCGGAAACGTCGCGACGAAGTCGACGAGGAGGCCGTGCGCCGCGCCGCCGAGCGCATCCTCGAGGGTGGCGGCGAACCTGCGGAAGCTGTCGGGGTGGGTGGCGCGGTACTTCGCGATGACGGCGTGGAGGACCTGGTGGAGCAGCGCCATGGCGCCGAGCTCCGCCGGCCGGAGCATCGTGTCCGACGAACGGCCCTCACGACGGTTCACGCGGTCGGCGAACGCGCGAATCGCGACGTTGTCGCGGAACACGATGTCGCCTCGCCGCGGCGCGAAGAAAACGTCGTCCTCCGTCGACGGGAACAGCGCATCCCGTGCCGTCTTCCGTGCGTGCATGGCCCACCTCTAGTACCGTTGGGCGAAAGTTCGGACGGAAAAGCGTGGCACTACGAACGGTACTGGAACAAGCACGTCGAGGGGAGGCGAGGCGAAAGGCTTCGAGCATGAGGGGCTCGTAGGCTGCCGGGGATCGACTTTCGGGCGGTCTCTGCGTCGTCGTTTCCCCCGAAATTGAGCCCGCGAAAGAACGCGGGCGGGCCGTATACTTTCCTCGTACCGTTGTGCCTGGAGCACGCCGGCCACCGGAAGCACGATTGAGCTCCCCGCCCGCCTACACGATGCCGAAGGTCGGCGACGTGATCGCCGGCAAGTACCGCCTCCAGAAGGTCGCGGGTGAGGGCGGCATGGGCCTCGTCTATGCGGCCGAGCACCTCGTGCTGAACCAGCGTGTGGCGGTGAAGGTCCTGCTCCCCGAGGCGGCGGCGTCGGAGGCCCAGGTGGAGCGGTTCGCCCGCGAGGCGCGTGCGGCCGCGAAGATCGACTCGGAGCACGTCGCGCGCGTGCTCGACGCCGGCTCGCTCGAGAGCGGCGCCCCGTTCCTCGTCATGGAGTACCTCGAGGGCTGCGACCTGGAAGAGCTCCTCGAGCTCCAGAAGACGCTGCCGGTGGTGGAGGTCGTCGACTACCTCCTCCAAGCGCTCGAAGGCCTCGCGCACGCACACGCAGCGGGGATCATCCACCGCGATCTGAAGCCGGCGAACCTCTTCCTCGCGTGCCGCCCCGACGGATCGAACGCGATCAAGCTCCTCGACTTCGGGATCTCGAAGACGACGAAGAACAAGCCGGAGGACAAGCGCCTCACCGGCCGGCACGTGCTCGGCTCGCCGGTGTACATGTCTCCGGAGCAGCTCCGCAACGCGACGGAGATCGACGCGCGAGCCGACATCTGGTCGATCGGCATCGTGGGCTACGAGCTGCTCGCGGGCGCTCCTCCGTTCGACGGCGAGGGCGTCGGAGAGATCTTCGCCGCCATCCTCGAGAAATCTCCCGTCCCGCTGTCCGAGGCGAACCCGAAGGTCCCGGAGGAGCTCTCGAACGTCATCGGCAAGTGCCTCCGCCGCGAGCCGGACGAGCGCTGGGCCGACGTGGCTGCGCTCGCCCGCGCGCTCGCGCCCTTCGGCAGCGATCCGAAGACGCCGATCGTCGAGCGCACGGAGCAAGTCCTCGCGCGTGCGCGGCAGCTGCAGAGCATCAAGACGCCGGTGGAGGCGCGTCGCGTGGTCGACGCGATCGACGCCGCCGCCGAGCGGGCGATGACGACCGCAGGGCGGAGCCTCCCCGCGATCCCGCCGCCGGAGAAGAAGCCTTCCCCGCCACGCGGCCTGCACGCGAAGCTCACGTCCTTTTCGCGGCGGCGTCCGTTCGTGGCCGCGACCGCCGTTGCAGCTCTGGTGGCCGCGCTCGGGCTCTCGGTGTTCGTCGCCGCACGCACGACCAGCGCTTCGTCGGCCGCGGCGCGGACGGCCGAGGGCGAGCTCGCGGCGATGGAGCCGGCGTCCACGACCGCGCCGCCGGGGCCGCCCGCGACCAGCGCGGCGATCGTGGACGAGACGAAGGGCGCCGAGACCGACCAGCCGCTCATCATGGACCTGCCGGCGACCCCCACGACGAAGAAGCCGGTCCGCTCCGGCGCGCCGAAGACGTCCGCGTCGAAACCGCAGCGACCGAAGTTCCTCAAGACGAGAGAATGAGGCCGATGCCCGTCGAACAGTGCCTTCGCGCTCGCGCCTTCGGCGCGTGCGCAGCCGTGGCCGTGTCGCTGTGGCCTGCGCTCTCGAACGCGGACGAGCCGCGTCCCATGCCGCTCTCGAAGGACGCGCGTGCGGAGCAGTTGTTCCGCTCCGGCGAGGAGAAGTTCGACAGCGGCGACTACGCCGGTGCATGCCACGATTTCTCCGAGAGCTTGAAGCTCGGACCGAAGCTGGGGACGCTGCTCAACCTCGCGCTCTGCCACGAGACGATCGGCAAGCTCGTCACGGCCTGGCACGAGTTCACCCACGCGGCCGCGTGGGCGGCTCAGAACAACCAGCGCGATCGGCACGAGTTCGCCATGGAGCACATACGCGCGCTCGAGCCGAAGCTGCCGCGGATCGTCCTCCAGCTCCCCGCCACGCGCCCGATCGAGAGCATCGACCTCGACGGCGAGCCCGTCCCGGAGCACCGATGGTACCTGCCGCTCTATCTGGATCCGGGTGAGCACCACCTCGCGGTGACCGCTCCCGGCAAGCGTCGCACGACCGTCGCCTTCCGCGTCATGAACTCCCCGACCGACCAGCTCGTCATGGTCCCTCCCCTCGCCGACGATCTCGGTTCGCTCCACCCCACCACGACGGTGGACCCGACGCGGCGCGTCCTCGGGCTGACGGGCCTCGGCATCGGCGCGCTCGGGGTCATCGCAGGAACGACGTTCGGCGTCCTCGCGATCGGCGCGGACTCGCACGATGCGATGAAGGAAGCCGCGACGATCTCGACCGCGTCGTTCCTCACGGGCGCGGCGTTCGCGGTGCTCGGCGGGTGGCTGTTCTGGACGAGCGTGGCGGGCGGAGCGAGCAAGGATCCCTGACGAGTCCGATCCCCGGAAACTTTCTCCGCCCGCGCTTGTCTCGACCCGACAGAACACATGCGACGGGAGCTCGCACGCGCCCTCGGCACGGGCGGTCGTGCCGGCTCGGCATCGCGCCTCGACTGGGAAGCCCCCGGCGAGGACGCCGACGGAACGCCTGCGTGGAGCGACTTTGCACTTTCGCCCGAGACTAATGCACCATGGCCGGACGTGGCGCTTCCTGACGAGCTCGAAGCAAAGCTGATCGAGCGCCTTGTCGCGCGCGACGAGCGTGCGTTCAACGAGCTCGTCCAGACCTACGGACGGCGCGTGTCCGCGCTCGTGCTCCGCATGCTGGGCAACAAGGCCGAGGCCGAAGACCTGACCCAGGAGGTCTTCGTCCAGGTCTTCAAAGCCATCGGCTCGTTCCGCGGCGAGTCGAAGCTGTCGACGTGGATTTATCGAATCGCAGTGAACCTCTGCAAGAACCGCTCGAAGTACCTCCGCGTGCGCCACTCGGGCGAGCAGGAGGAGCTCGAGGCGATCGCGGAGCGCGTCCCGCTGGGTGAGGCGCGGCGGGCGAACGTCGCCGTGATCGAGCGCCCCGACGAGGCGCTGGGCGGCAAGCAGGTGGAGAGGATCGTCCAGGAAGCGATCCAGAAGATCGACCCGGCGTTCCGCGAGTGCCTCATCCTCCGCGACGTCGAAGAGCTCAGCTACGAGGAGATCGAGCAGATCACGGGGCTACCGGCTGGTACAGTGAAGAGCAGGATTTTCCGGGCGCGGGCCCAGCTCAAGGAGATCGTCGAGCGCGAGCTCGGCGAGAAGATCGGATGAGCGGCGAGGGAAGCGACGAGAAGGAAACGACCGGACGCGACGGCGCTCCCTCTCCGGCCGACGAGGAGCTCTCCGAAGCCGAGCTCGCACAGCTCGAAGAGGCTCCCGCGCTGACGGCGCTCCTCAAGCGCTCGCTCGCGGTCGAAGAAGAGGCGCTCCCGCCGAACACCCAGCTCCTCGCCTCCGTCCAGCGCAAGCTGCGAAAGCGCTCGCGAGGAAAGTTCTACGGCGACGGCTGGAGCACGACGCAGACGCGGCTCAACTACGCACTGATCGCGGCAGTGATGTTGGTGACGATCGTGGCCGTCTACCTCGCGCTCGGGCCGACGGGGTTCAGCTTGCGCTGACGGCGCAAGGGGCTCCAGGCTCCAGGCTCCAGGGAGTCAGACCTCAG